>MDSZ01056738.1_pt1 | contig 39516 bp, 53 predicted proteins | sample 811201 | NCBI WGS metagenome assembly MDSZ01 (sample SAMN05326647, study PRJNA326480) | marine metagenome | isolation source: seawater | place: Indian Ocean: North | collected 2010
ATCCCCTTGGATTATCTGATCATATTCAGACATTAAAAGTTCAGCCATAGAAGTATCATATATTAAAAAATAATGTAGCATTTCGCCTATACCAGATTTAATATCGTTTGTTTCTAAGCTGTTAATAAACCTTGGACAAGAAATAATTTCGCGTGGAGGGTGAAACGTTCCTAATAAGTTCTTGGCAGTACTGAAGTTGATCGACGTTTTGCTACCAATACAGCTATCAGCCTGAGCTAATAGTGTTGTCGGTATAAACACCCAATCGACCCCTCTATAGATTATAGATGCCAAAAACCCTACCACATCTTGTGTAATACCGCCGCCAATAGCTACAAGTCTATGATTTTTTTTAAACCCCTTTTCTATTATTGTAGAGGCCAATATCTCTACTTGTAGCAAAGTTTTCGAGCTTTCATCTGCTTCTAATTCGTATATTCTATTATCAAAAGAATTTTTAATTTCTGGATATAAGTTACTGATATTTTTATCAATCACAAGATAATCGTTCTCTCTGATGAAGCTGCTAAATTCTAGTGTTTCTATATATTTAACAAAATATTCACCTGTATACGATCTAATTGTTAGCATATCAGACATTTACAAATCCTCCATCAACAATTATATTCTGCCCTGTAAGATATGAATTGTTATCGCTGGCCAAAAACATAACTACGTCTGCAATTTCTCTCGGCTGGGCTAAGCGTTTCATTGGTATTTGTTCTGATACCTCATCCATTCCTGTTTGGCCTAGAACTTGTCTCGTTAAATCTGTTTCTGTGAAACCAGGAGCAACTGAATTTACCATAATGTTATAAGGAGCTAGTTCTACGGACATCGTTTTTGTCATGCCTGATAATGCATATTTAGATGTGGTGTAACTCATTCTCTGCTCTTTGGTGCAATGACCAAATATTGAAGTAATATTTATTATTCTACCAGATTTATTCTCTATCATCTTAGGTATGACCGCTTGAGATAATAAAAATGGTGCCTCAACATTGACTCTCATTACATTATCATAGTCATCTAGGGAAATGTCTTCGATGTCATCAATCTTGTTTATGCCAGCATTGTTAATTAATATATCAACCTTGGGAAGATCTGCTAAATGAAGTGCTAAGCTTTTTATATCTTCTCTAACGCTCAAATCATATTCTTTGCTGCTGAGCCCCAATACCTGGGCTCCTTCAGATTGAAACTTAAGCATTAATGATTTACCAATTCCTCGACTAGCTCCTGTAATCACAACAACTTTATTTTGAAAATCAAGATTCATCAGCACCTGTATACACATGCGCAACATCAGATCGACTTACTGCCAGCCTAATTGCTGGTTTATCTCCTACCGCCGTAATATGATGAAACTTGCCTTTTGGTATGAACACAATATCATCTTTTTCTACAATAATTTTTTTGCCTTCAATATTCCACTCCCACTGACCATCGATTATAAACCACCACTCATTCCAATCTGGATGATAATGATTCCTATTTCCTTCTCCCGGAAGCTGATGTATCAATGTTGCACTGTTGTTTTCAGTGTCGACCAATCTTTTGCTCCAAGAAATTGTGCTGTCAAAAGATGCCCTAACATCATTAACATTAACTGGTTTTTCGCTGTTAGAAGTATGCAAGTCGTTATTAACAACACCATCTTTCTTTAAGATACTTGGAACATCTACTTCAGTATGTTCTTTATGATCATAATATTGTGGTTCATATTTCTTTCTTAAACCCAATGACCTTGCCACAACCTCTGCAAGTTGAAAATCTTCTTCGTTATCGACATCAATAGTTGAATATCCTTTTAACTGACTAAAGCCTATTTTTCCATCACCACCGTGATACCCGCAATTATATTTTTCCATATTTTGCTTATAGTTGTCAACCTTCCAAGCCATTAAACTGCATGCATATGCCTGTACAGGCTTAAGGTGCTGCGAGGGTGGAGATTGTTTTTTTTGATCAAAGTTAACTGGCTTTTCATCATATACACATTCTATCTGTTGGTTGCTTGTTGATATAAGAGTATCATACTTCTGATCGATCATTTCAGAAGTGAAACTTTTTATCTCTTCGGCTGTAATGAAAGGCGATGTTGGTAATATTTGAACCAATATATCACAAGGATTAGACATCATGAAATCCATCGTAAAATCATCATTAGTCGCGTTATCGCTTGACAAAGATTCTGGTCGCTTGTAAAATTTAACCCCTTCCTTGATAGCCAGATTACCTATTGTGTCTGACTCTGAATTAACATAAATCTCATCAAAAATATTTGCCGCTTTTACAGCTCGAATAACATAACTAATCAATGGAATTCCATTGAGTAATCTTATATTCTTCATTGAAATTCTCTTGCTACCCAGTCTAGCTGGAATCATTGCGACAATCTTCATGTTTAAAATTCTCCTTCCCAACGATTAATAGTCATTTTATAATTTTGTTTTAAAAACCTGTCTACTGCCAACAAATTATTAAACCCAGTCTCGCTTAATCCCTCAAAAATATTTTTACATGCTAAATCAAAATTATCTTCAAGATATTTGTCTAATGTAATTCCTTTTGAATAATATCGTGAAAGTATCTTATTAAAATATCTTATTTGTGGCAATTGATGATGTATATCCATCCGTAAATCTTGTGTTGTCGGCTCTTTATCAGGGGTGTTTTTGAAATTATTATTTTTTACTGCTTCATCGTGATATTTGTCATGATAGACTTTACCAAAGGTGTTCATGTTAAAAAATGAAGTTCCAGCGATAAATAATTCTTCTATATTATAATTTAATAACGTAATAATTCCAGTCAATCCCGTATTACACGTAGTGCCTACTTCTTTAAATATTTTAAATAAATAACCATCACATACGTTGTGCCAAGGAGTACCAATTTCATCTAAAAAATCGTGTACCCTTTGGATATCCCACATCGATACCATTGGACATACAATATATTTTAAAGATCTGGCGAATTCAATTCCTTCCCTTAAGGCATTGATTTTATTAATATTCAAACAATTCATGAGAATATCAGTTCTTTTGCCATAGTCCTCCCAGTACTCCTCCGGCATGTGATAACTTTGGTTAATACGTACAACTAAATCAAATGTATCAATATAAGCACCTAATTTCTCACCTTTAAGATGTGGTGATGGGCCGACATATGCAATTTTTTTACCTTCAATTAATTCAGCAAATTTAGGATCTTTTTCATAGTCGCGAAATCCACTAACAAACCCCATGTCTCTTAGTGTTGCTAATTGATCCTCTGGAAGAGGAGTTGATGATTGCCAATCAGGTGTCTTAGAATCTAATTTAATTCCGACAATATTGTCTTTAAGGCCATCATGCCACTCTTCTACCATATTACTTTCCTTTTATAATATTCAACTATTTTAGGCAGTTCTTCGTCAAAATCTTTTTTTACAGACCACCCTAACGACTTAAGTTTTGAATCATCAATTGAATATCGAACATCTTGTCCTTGGCGTGTATATGAGTAATCAATATATTGTTGCCAGTCTTTTTCGGTACCATGATATTCTTTTATTATCTTTTCAACTGTGATTTTGTTTTTCTGCTCAAAATTACCAGAAACATTAAAGATTTCATTGACTTTTTTTGAATCAATGATTGACATCACAGCTTCAGCAGTGTCATCTGCATGAAGCCAATTTCTAACCGGCTCTCCATTATTATGCAATCTTATCTTTTTATCTCTTTTTAAATTTCTTACCGTAAGGGGAATTAATTTTTCTGGGTATTGATATATTCCATAATTATTGGTCGGCCTCAATATAATATATTCTAAGTTGTATGTTCTAGCCCAAGCTAAGACAAGCATATCAGCAGCTGCTTTTGCTGCAGAATAAGGATTACTTGGCTTAAGAAGATCTGTTTCCTTGTGATTGCCGTTTTCAATATCCCCATAAACCTCATCAGTACTAAAATGAAAAAATATTGGACGTTTTGAAACATTCTCAGGTTTGAAGCGTATTAAATCTAATAAATTTTTTGTACCGATAATGTTAGTACTGATAAACTCGTCACTGTTGATAATACTATTACCGACATGTGATTCGGCAGCTGTGTTAATCACATAATCACAGTCATATAGATGAGATAAATCTTTTATGTCAACCTTTTCAAAGCGAAAGTTTTCATATTTCTCAAATTCTTCTAAAAGATGAGTATTCGCAACATACGTGCATTTATCGACGCCGTATACCTGCCAACCTCTTTCAAGGCATTTTCTTGTCACATACGAGCCAATAAAACCCAGACAGCCGGTTACGTAAACTACTTTCATACAACACTCTCAAAAAACTTGTCAACAGATTTTTTAATATATTCAAGCTTTTCATCAGTTAAGCCAATAAAAGTTCCCAAGAAAAATGAATTATAAGTAGCAAGATGTGCGTTCGGGAATCTTTCTTCTAAATTATCATAATCTGATGCCATATGATTGTATCCTGGGTGATACAAGATGTTTCCAGAAAAATAAGAACGAGTCTGAATCTTGTCAGCTTCTAAGTGAGTTACAATATCATGTCTGGAAAATGGAGAGCCTGACTTAATTGTTAACAAAAAAGCAAACCAACTAGGATCTGAATTTTCAGTGGCCTGTGGCATATGAAAATACTTTTTGTAAGGCTCAAAAATTTTATATAATTTATTGAAATTGATTTTTCTCGCATCATGCATTTCATCTAATTTTTTAATTTGCTCCAACCCCATTGCCGCTTGTAGGTCTAGGGGCTTTAAATTAAAGCCGATTTCATCAAAAACATATCGATGATCATAAGTTGTGTTTGGTGCACCGGGCAACCAATTTTTAAATCTGTTTCCACAGGCTGTGCCAGCGGTCACATCTCCCGGCTTTTTGGTGTTACAATAACAAGCTCTGCCCCAATCCCTATAACTTGACATGATTCGCCTCAGAAGGCCAGAATCTGTCGATACAAAGCCTCCCTCACCCAAAGTCATATGATGGGCCGGAAAGAAGGAACAAGTCGATATAAGGCCAAAAGAACCCAGTTTTTTACCATCATAGGTAGAACCAAGAGCATCACATGCATCTTCAAAAAAGACCAAAGAGTATTTCTCAATTAATTTCATCAATCTGTCCATATCAGGAGGATTTCCCAAGACATGCGCAAAAGCAATTCCTTTAATTTTTCCTTCTTTGTCCTCTTCGAGAGTTTTTTCAACCTCATCTAAATTTAAATTAAGGCTTGGCAAATCAACGCCGACGAAAACAGGCTCAAGACCAGATTGAATTATTGGATTTAAGGTGGTTGGAAAACAAACAATAGGAGTGATAATTTTATCACCTTTTTGCAAACGCCATTTTCCAGCTCTCCGAGACATCAGTGTTGAAACCATAAGAAGATTTGCAGAACTGCCAGAATTTGTTAATATACCGTGTTTTTTACCTAATTCTTTTGAAAATTTATACTCAAACTCTCTAGCTTTCGTGCCAAATATAAGCCATCCATCTAATAAACGATCGACTGCGGCAACATATTCTTTGTCATCGAAGTATGGTCCAGAGTAATTTACCCAATCACCTTCTTTCCAAGTTTCTCTTTCTTGTTTTTCACTGACATATTCTTTTACTAATTCTAAAATTTTTCCTTTAATCTCTTCAGACAATTTCCTTCTCCTATAAAAGCTTTCTGCACATTTCTCTTATGCCAAATTCCAGGCCATCTAATTTAATACCCAAACTATTCAATCTTTTGGGATCTCCAGTGTAAGGAAGGCCCATTTGATCATTGATTAAATTGATGTCTACTTTAGCATTACAAATATTTTTAATCATTTCTGCAATACTGATTAAATCGACTTTGTTTTTATAACACATATTAATATCTTTTGCAAGTCTTTTTTCTTTATTTTCAACAATAAATGTAATAACACGATAAAGATCGTTAACATAAAAATAATCCATCATTTTGTTTTGATGTATTTCAATTGGTTTGTTGTTTTTAATTTTGTTAATACAGCTTTTTATTAATCGACTTTCTGTTTCTTTTTCACCAAAACATCCAAATAATCTAAGATTGTATATATTTTCGTTAAAATCAGTTATTGAGCGTGCAATTAAATTTTTTACAGAACCATAATAATCGTCTGGAAAAAAATCATATATTTGTTCTTCTTGAACCATATCAACTCCAGAACTTCTGTCAAATTCTGCTCCAGAACCAAAGTGTATCATTAAACCAAAATTATTAGAATTCTTTTTTAAATTATGATACATAGACAAATTATGTTCGTATGTCTCTTGGGAATCTTTATCTAGTCGTTTACCACCTTTTACAGCAGTGTGTATGACAACATCAATAAAATTATCTTCAAAAAATTTATCAACTTCTTTTTCGTTTGAGACATCTAAAGTCTTTCTATTGGTTTTTATAAGTTCGAACCTTTTGTCTTTAGAAAAAAGATTGCCTAACTCTTGTCCAAGAAAACCATTGCAACCAGTTAATAATGTTTTCACATTACCTCCGTAAATTAAGATAATGTGGCTGGTCTTTGTTGATAAAATCACAAAACAGTTTTTCTAGCTCTACTTCAGTTTCTGGATGAGACTGAAGTATATTTTTAAAATTTGAAATTATGCTTTTGTCTTCTTCTGCCCAATGAGAAAAACCCAGATAACCATAATCTTTGTTTCTTCCCCCTCCAACTAGCTTTACTGATATTTTTTCGTGATCTAAATAATTTCTAATTAATTCAAAAGGTCGATAAAGTAGAAAGGGTGTGATAGAATAAACTACAGGTATTTTACCTTCCATGGCTAAACCAGTAGCCGCGCCTAGCATTAATTGTTCAGCAGAGCCAACATTGTGGTAGCGTTCCGGGAAATCACTTCTTATTTGATCCCACAAGCCATAACCTAAATCACCGGTTAAAAGCCAAATGTTTTCGTTTTTTTTCATTTCATTGTATAAAAGTTTAGCGAAGTACTTTCTCATTAAAGTCTCCTTTTCTCTTCAAGCATGCTAAAGCTAGCTTGTAATCTTCTTCGTTCATAATATGATAATGCGCATTTAGTCCTCTTAAAAATGGGAATTCCTCGACAGAAGTAAAACACAAATTAATTCTTGGATGGAAAGCAGCTAGTCTTTTCACCAAATAATCTACATTAACAGCATCATAAGCGGCATAACCATTGATATTTACAAATACAGTTAAATTAGCCAAATTGTTTTCTTCTATAAATCTGAGTGATTCCCAAATAGAACCCTCTGCGCACTCACCATCACTTATTAAACAATAAACTTGTTTGTTTCGATCAGCCATGGCCCGCCCAACGGCAACAGATAAACCTAATCCTAAACTTCCTGTAGAACAATAAATTTTATTTTCTTCATCTCTATGTGGATGTCCTCCATGTTTCTTAAACAAGCTTTCAGCACATATACCATAATGCTTTTCAAGCACTGCGTATAATGCAACTGCCGCGTGGCCGGATGATAAAATAAAGATATCATCTTCTTGCATTACACTGTATATGTCATCAATAATATCAACTGCAGAAAAATAACTTCCTAAATGAGAAAGGCGATTTTTGTAAGCTATTTCTAATATTCTACGCCTTAGTTCTAGTCCTGCCACTTTTCCCTCCAGTATTCTTGAATTTTTTTATCATAGTTTATGCCTTCTTTGTGTACGTTCCAGGTCGCTTGTTTTTCATGCCACCTGTAATAATAGCCTGTCCAGCGATGTGCTGGATAAATAAAGATACCATTGTTGGCTAATCGACAATAAAGATCATAGTCAGCTGCACCACCATATTTTTCTGGATATGTTTTGAGTAAGCCTTTTTCATATAAGCTTCTATTAAACATAACTGTTGGACTATTGGCTGGGCATTTTTCTAAGCACATCTCTTTAAACATTTCTAGATTTCTATAAGTATGTTTTATCTCGCCTCTAGGAATTGTGTTGTTTCCTTCAACATTTTTGATGGGACTTTGAAGAACCATAATTTTTTCTGGTGCTACTTGTACATATTCCATGCAATTACTAATATAAGAACGATCTAAAAAATCATCAGAAGCTAAAGTAAATAAATATTTTCCAGAGGATAGCTCAAACCCCTTCTGCCGAGCTTCATCCCAGCAATTTGGATATATGTTGGGTGCTGTATCGATAAACAAATTATCGTAAGATTTTTGTAAATCTTCTAAAATATTAAGAGTGCTGTCGCTGCTTTCATTATCAATTGCTAAAACTTCGACGCGATCGTAGTTTTGATTTAGTGCAGACTCGACACAAGCTTGTACATATTCTTCTGCATTGTAACACGGTATTATAATACTAACTAAAGGTTTCATAATTTAAGTAACTCTTTAACTCTGTTAAGATACGTATGGTTTTCTAGAATTGCTTTTCTATTTTTGTTTTTTATTTCTTCTAGATCCTGTTTGATATAGTGTTGTACTAATTCTTTCATTTCTCCAGAATTGTTATAATAGGGAATATCAGGAAATATTTCTTTACATGAATCAACACTATCACTAATTAAAAAACCGTTTAGCCCCAAAGACTTGAATGTTCTCTCATTGGTGTCTAACCCCAAGACTCGCTGATATGCATCGTGAATGTTTAGAGAAACTTTGCTATTATACAAAATTTTATTTTCTATTTCGTGAGAAATTCCTTTGTTGATAAAAAACCCACAATTGATGTCGGAATTTATAAACTCAGAAAAATGTTGCAACATTATTTTTCTTTTTTCATTATAACCATTATTTGCCCATCCACCGATAAAACAAACGTCAAATTTATATTGGTCATCTTCTAGATTTTTGTAATTAATTGAATCAAAAGCTAGGCGTACAGTGTTAACATCTTTCCACTTAAAATAATGTTTGTTTGCACGAGTTTCAGTAAAAGTCCACAAATACACATTCTCAGCTTTATTCAAAGCTTTTATTACCTCGTCTTCGCAAGCACTATAAAAATTAGGGTGTAAGCCCCAAGGCTCAGGGAAAGTGTTTGGTTGTGCAAACACGTATGCTCTTTCAGCGTTAATTATTGTTGGCAAGTTTTCTTTTTTAATATCAAAGTCTAGTGACATAATCTGATATGGTTCTTTAGTGTCGATCTCAGAAATTTCATCGTAATACTCTGTGACATATCCTAAAGATTCCCAAGCTGACTGATATCCTTTGTATATCCACTTTCCTGCATGATTTCCATGTTTTTTAATGTAAACTTTCATACTTCGAATATTTCCTTAATAATATTTTTTAATCTTATTTTTGATTCATGACAATTAATAAATCGATCATGACCTTTTTCAGAAATTTTTGCAACGTGAGTGGGGTTTTTTAATAAGAACTGTGCCTTTTCACACATGTCATCCTTATTAGTGAATGTTACAATCTCTTTATCTAATTCATAATGTTCTTCTAAACCAGGCGTATATTCTGTGAACAATAAGGTTCTAGCTGCTGGAACTTCAAACATCCTTCCTTTAATTTGTAAAGTGGGCTCCTTTCCATTAAAATTTTTACTGAAATTTATACCTATTTTGCTTTTTGCTAGCGTTGATATCATATCTTTTTGTTCTAAGCCGTGAAAACGTTTTATTTGAATCCCTTCTTCTTTCAAATATTGAATGTATTCAGCTCTATCTTTGTTTAGTTGCCCGCAAAAACTTATATCATGTTCTTTTTTTAATTTTTTTGTGGGAAACAGGTCCATATTAGCATGCCACAAACCCAGTATGATATTCGTGTAATTTGCATCTTTTTTGAACCTTTCTATGTAAGAAATTTCAGGTGTAGAACAAACATTAAAAGCATGACATGCGTATTTAGAAAAATCTTCGAATCTCCAAGTATCATCGCAAAACCAATTAAAAGTTCGAGTAAGGCCGCTGTGCGTATAATTTTGTATTTCTTCCCATGGCTCGTAAGCTGCAATGCTTCGATCGTTAGTAAGACAACAAAAAATTAAATCCGGTTTAAATTTATCAACGACACTTTTAAAATTTTTTTCTTCTGGATCAACAGTATCATAAAAATATACATCATGACCTAAATTTTGTAAGGGAATATATACATTCCAATAATTTCCGTCAATCCACTGTTTATCAATTTCAATTTTGTCGTCGACAATTTTAAATGTTCGAAGAGTCTTATTCGCAGTTAAAAGTATGCGCACGATTTATGCTCCAAAAGATTTAAAAACCAAGCTTGGTATTTCTTTTCTTCGTTCTCTCATAAGTTCAATAAGCTCTACGCCTTTTAAATTAAACCAATCTTCGCTGGCGGCACCGACTAAACTATTTGTTATGATTTTGCAGTTCATCATACGTGCCTCTAAAACAATTCGACTTAATGTTTCTAAAACTGTTGGAAAAAACACCAAACATTCATTTTTTGATAAAGATTGCAAAAATTCTTTCGGAGGCATATAGGGTATTAATTGATATGGTATCCCTTTAGCATTACAATAGTCTGCAGAAAACAAACTATTCTTTACAGGGTTTTTAGAGGCCATAATGGAAGCTTTTTTAGATTTTTTTACAGAAGAATATTTTTTTAATTGATCTAAAGATTCCTCACTCCATAAATTTCCTGAAAGATTTACTATATTGTCAAGTTTTAAATTTTTTCTAACCACTTCAGCATGAATTTTTGATTGACAAAAAACTTTTTTGGCGTTCTTGTAGAACTTTTTGTTAATAATTTGATCTTCTGGCGCTTTAAAATCTTTATATGGAGAGGGATCCCTATTTTTTAAGTATTTGTGATCGTGTTCATATATGATATAATCACATTCATTTGTTATAAATTCTTTATCTTTTTCATTTAAAGTTATGAAATTTGAAATTATAAGCTTTCTGTTTTTTAAGAAAGAGGGATCATAATTATGAAGTTCGTTGCATCTTATTCTACAGATATCAAAACATTTTTCAGAGCTTTCTAAAAGTTTTGTCAATTCAAAATTATTTATTTCACCGCCGCCAAAAAAATTATCCTCGAAAAAAATATCAGCGATAAGAGCAAATTTCATTAATCGAATACCTTTTCATCCATCTCAGAAAGCCAATTTTCTACAGACTGTTCCTCAAGCGGCCAAACTGCATCGACAAATTTTTTGTACATTTTTTGTTCAGAAAACTCTTCTTTTAAATAAGTTTGCAACTTTTTTGCTGTGGATTTATATCGATCGTACTCCTCATAAACATCTTTAAGTCTCATTTTATATGAGCCGGGTTCAGGATAACACCACATTGAATCTTTTTCTAATACACCTTCCCATACAGCATGAGGAGGAATCGGACCTAATGTATAACTAATTTTTCCAAACATTGCTTTGTTTTTTGTTTTGTTGGGCTTTTTCTTGTCTTTTACCTTCATATATAAAAAATCTAAGTGACCGCTCCAGGCTGGAGCTAACACAGGAAGAGAATTGTAAGCTGCTTCAAAAAGAGGTAGGCCATAACCTTCTCCGTGTGTTAACGTAACCATACATTTTATTTTAGGATGTTGATAAAGTCCTGTTAATTCTTCACTTGTCATGTGACCGTGTAGGAGATAAACCTTGCACTTTCGATCTGGAAAATTTGCTAAAAGATTATTGATGTGGTTGGTTGTAGCATCCCTGTCATACTGATTATTTTTACCAATAAAAGCTTTTACAACCAAGCCAACGTTTTCGTTATCTTTAAATTCATCGACAAACCACAAAATAGTATTATCTAGATTTTTTCTAGGACCGATTTGTGCCATTGTCAAAAAATTAAAATCTGTAGAAAAATTTAGATCCACATCTTGTTTGTCAAAATTTCTAACAGCGTAATTAACGACATCAATTTCTTTTTTACACCTAAAATCATCAATGACTTCACCATTGTTGTTATTAGTTGCCTGATAAGATGTTTTTTCAAAGACTTCTTTAGCGTGATTTGACACAACAACTATTTTGTCAACAATATCTGATTTTACAATCCAAGCAGGGGCAATCCTAGTTGTCTCTATACCTGCTGTATAGCCAACATCATAACTGGATAACTTTTCCCATTCATTTGGAATAGTTACCTGTAAGGACATATCATACTGTTCCGTTACAGGCAAATTACGAGTCTGATCGTCGTAAATGGCTGTTTTTTGAAGAATTTCATCTAACCACTTTCGCTCTTCATCATCTTCGTGTGTCCAGCCAGTATTACCCCAATTAGTGTTTCTAATGTGAATGTCAAACTTTTCCTCATGAGCGCGTAATGACCTTAGTGCAAAACGACACTGCTCACCATATCCAGATCTAGAAAGGGCAGGCCCTTTTACTATAATTCGTTTCTTCATTTATAGCTCCTTTAGTTCCCACGAAGAATAATTTTTGCGGTCCGACCACGAACCTTTTTCATTGTAAATTTTTGTTAAAAAATCATCCCATTGTTTTCCAAAATTTTCAAAATTATAATTTTTTAACGTGTGTTGGCGACCTTTTTGTCCTAATTCTAGTCTTTCCTCTGGGGTCATATTGTAGAACTCTTCCAGAGCATTGACAAAAACCTCTTCATTTAGGCGATCCTCATAAATCCATGGAATTTCTTGTGACCCAATAATCGCTTTGGAAACTGGCTCAATACCTACACCAAACCATTCTTCTCCATCAGTTACTTGCTCTTGTAATCCACCGGTCATGTTAACAATAATTGGTGTTTCACATGATAAAGATTCTAAAGTAGCTAAACCAAAGCCTTCTGCATCAGATATGTTAATTGTACAGTCAACTGCATTGTACATCAAAGACAGATGTTGCGGTGGCACTTTTTGGTGAGATATTTTAACTTGACCATGATTTAAATCTAAACCTTTAATAATATACTCTAAATCTTGTCCATGAGGGTCTTTTGGATCAGTATGTAATACCAACGATGCATTCTCATGACCAACTTTATCCAAAAATGCTTTAAACCAGAAAAGTAGTGTGCCGGATTGTTTACGCCTAGCATTTCTGTTATTCCAGAAAAATACTAGTTTTTTATCTGCGTTAGGACCAAAGTGCTCCATCCTAAATTTATTGACAATATCTTGATCTTCTAGTTTTTTGAAAATATTAGGATCGACTGCATGAGGAATATATGCGCTGTCGACCTCTGGTACTACATTTTCTACAATATCGTGTGTAACTTTCGAAATAGAAGCAATCGCATCACAGCCTTTATAGTGTGCTCTATTGAATTTTGGATATGGATAATTATCCCACACATGATAATATACCATTGGTACATGTGGTCTGATCTCATCTTCAATTTGCCACAACCAACCCCAAAATCTTGGATCTGTCATAAACCATAAAATATCTGGTTTGTGTTGGCGAATTATTGAGCGGACAGAATCCTGATTTCCATATCCATCAACAGGGTAAATAATCCAATCATCTCCCCATTCCTCAGTTTTAACAGGAGTATAGTTTTCATGTTTCATAGCGCCGCCAAAACTGATAAAAGTATATTTACCCGTAGCAAGCAACGACTGAATCATATAGTTCGTTTGTGTTCCCACACCTGAAGGAGAAAGCGGATGATCGCTTAAGGTGAAGATTTTAATTTTTTTGTCTGACACGTAATACCTCTCTAAATTACCAACAATGTTCAGTTTTATAAAAATTACAACCAAAACCGCGAGTACAAGAAAGACGGTTTTTAATATAATTTTTCTTGACAATATTATACAATGATTTGCGCATTAAGTTAAGAGCATTTTCTGTTTTCTTCTTCCCGCTAGTCACACGAAAAATCTCAACATTGTTTTTCTTGGCTGTTCTTTTAAGCAATGCAAAATGCGTTTCAATGTTATCTGCATCGATGTTATGTTTTTTAGAGAAAAAATGCTTATATAATGTTAGCTGGTATCCGACAAGCCTGTCATTTTTCTTTTTTGAATCCCAGCCCCAGCTGCAGGTTTTCCAATCAATTATATGATATTTTCCATCTGGAGTTTTTATAACAACATCGATAAAGCCTTTAAATTTATATTTTTTTAGATTAAAATCTTTTATTGGTTCATAAAGTTTTTCTTCTGCGGAAACAATTTCAAATTTTCCAAAATACTTTTTTAAGGCTGGGATGGCCAAAGGAGCTATTTTTGTCCCCTGTATGCGCATCTCATTTACCATTTCTTTTTTTAGTGGGACTCCTATTTCTTTCAAGCCTTTTAGCTCTTTTAAGAAAGTCTCATTAAAGATTTTTGCGTGGTCAACTTTATTTTCATTTAGTAGTGCTTTTTCACACGCATCATGAATGGCTGTACCAAAAGCTGTATATTCATTGCCTAAAAAACCATCGACTTTATCTACACGTACTAATTTATGATAGTAAGGACATTTGTTCCAGTCCATCATTTCTGAATATGATATATGCATAATTTTTATTAATATAATTACAATAATTAATAAGTCTAATATATTCTAAATTAAATTCTCATTTTCATATTGTACATTATGTAAATTTTCAATTTTTCTGAAAAGTTCTGGGCTTATTTGCCTAAGCATTTCTGGATCTTCCAAATAATAGTTTTCAAATCCATTTGCAAAGTATTCTCTAAGAGATGTAGCGCCGTAAGGACTAACAAATAAATCAAAGGTTAGGGTGTGTAAAGTCGAGTACCCTACTTTTTTATATAAAAATTTATCAAAATTTACATCATAATCAACATTTAAAAAATCATATCTTGACACATCATAATCTTCCAATTTTAAAATTTTACGAAGATGTGCACGTTTTTTAAGAAACTCTATTTCTAGTTTCCCATCTGCGTATAAATAATCATTATAAGAATCTTCTAAAGCATGCGCAACTTCATGCACGATATCATCAATCATATCATATTCGCCAAACTGATCATTTGTTACAAATATAGCACCATTTTCATATTTAGCTTGAGCCTCTCTATCTATTAAATCTTGAAATTGTCCGACATATATTGCATCGATATTTCTGACGTAATGTTTTGGAATTGTCGCTTCTAAATCTTTTAATGCAATTTCAATATTGAAATTGTTTGGCAGTGGGTCTTTAATTAATACAACAACGCTACCAAATATCACATATTCTTTCTTTTTAATTTTTGCTTTTTTGCTAGATTGTTTTATAAAATTTTTAATATTTTCACTCATTTGTGTTTTGTCTAATTTTTCCTAGTTCTTCATCTATACCATTCCCTACTTCTTCTATATCAGAGAATGCTTGCTCATAGCCTCGAACAAAATTTTCTTCTGCCACTGCTAATAAAAACTCTGGAAATTCTTGCGCTACAGTTTCTATAAGCATTTCCAATGTTACATCACCATTTTCAGGTTGAAGTTTCTCACCCACGTAATTTACTAACATAAACTTTAGAGGATTGTCCTCCTGTACATTTAAACGCAGTTCTTCATTACCATCTTCATGAGTAACATGTTCTATGTCATAATTAAAACTTTCATCTTCTTGATTCATATTTTCACCTTTCATAAAATTTTTGAAGCCAAAGTCGCGACTTTGGATCTTTCTCCTTTTTGTAATGTTATGTGACCAGCTATATCATGCTCTTTGAATTTTTCAATTGCATAAGATAATCCATTTGATACCGAATCTAGATAAACATTATCTATCTGTTCAATATCTCCTGTCAAAACAATCTTAGTGTTTTCACCAACTCTTGTAATGATAGTCTTAAGCTCATGAATTGTTAAGTTTTGAGCTTCATCAATTATAATATAAGCGTTAGATATCGAACGACCCCTAATGTAAGATAATGCTTCTATCTCTATAGTGCCGTTTTCAAATAATAAATCTACGTTAAATTTAGTATTTTTCGAGCCTTTTTTGTTGCCACCATTTAATAAAAATTCTAAATTATCTCTGACTGGCATTAACCATGGAGCCATTTTTTCTGCTAATGTTCCAGGCAAATATCCTAGATCTTTTCCAAGAGGTTGAACTGGTCGAGATATTACTAATTTATTATATGTTTTCTTCTCCATGACCAAATCTAATCCAGCAGCTATAGCCAACAAGGTCTTTCCACAACCGGCTTTTCCGATGCTTGTAACAATTGGGATATTTTCATTTGATAATAACTCTAAAGCAAATGATTGTTCTTTATTCTTTGGTCGTAGGCCCCATGTTGATTCTTCTTTTGGGTTAATTTTTACAAGAGGCGTGTTATAATTTTTAAAAAAAGCTAGAGCCGTCTTTTTTTCATTTGACGAAGAAACCAACATTATAAATTGGTTCGGGAAAAATTTCCCTTCTTCTTTTTCTAGTTGTACAATTTCACCTTCATAAAACTGATCAATAATTTGATCGTCAACCAAATGTTTTTTAAAGCCGGTGAACAAATCAGAGCGTCTTTGAACAACTTGCTCTGCAATAAAATCTTCTGCATGAACTCCAAGAGAATCACACTTTACGCGCATATTAATATCTCTTGATATCATTATTAACTTTCTTTTTCCAGCTTTTCTTTTTTCAGTCAAAGCAGTGCAAACAATTTGATTATCTGCATCTTCAGTATTAAAGCCAGCTGGCATTAACTCTGGATTAAAACCCCTCACATAAAGTAAGCCAGAACCTTTCTTAATGCGAATACCTTTGTGTAAATTTCCTTTTTTTCTTAAAGAATCTAAAACACGAATAGTGGCACGCGCATTAACACCCACACCATCTTGTCTTTTCTTATGTTTATCTATTTCGTCCAACACCTTTAAAGGTATGACGATATCATGATTTTTATAATTATAAATGGACCGCCAATCCGTTAAAAAAACATTGGTGTCGAAGACATAAATACGTTTCATCAATATACCTTTTGCATAGTAAATAGTACTTTCTTTAAAACAAAGGCCCTGTTAACTGCTAGTTATTCTATGGAGGGACCATGAAATGAATAATATCTATCGTTCATTAGTTGTTAAATTGTTAATATTGTTGTTGTTTTTGTTTAGTTGCTCGTGCGCTGGTGTTGCGCATAAAAGAAATTCTTTCGATTTTCCAATTGAATCATTTGTCAAATTTGAATATACATTATATAATAAAGTTTGTGAACCAGAAAATTCAAATACTTTTAGTTCAAAGTGTTTTAAGCCACTCACCGGGGCTACTGGAAGTGGATCAATCATAAGTAAATCGTATGACGGAGCTTATATTTTGACCGCCGCTCATATGTGCAAAATAAAAGTTGATCCCATGTTAAGCGCATTAATGATTGATGAAGAAGGTAATTCTAGATTGGTAAAAAAGTTTTGGATCTACGACATTGATATGTTCAAATATGAAGCACATGTTGTAGGATACGATATTGGCCTAGATTCATGTATAGCCTTTGTATATGGCCTCACAAATCCTCCTCTTAAGATAGCCAAGCATGGTCCTAAAAAAGGTGAGAAAGTCTGGAATATGGCCGCTCCTGCAGGGTTTTCAGGAGAACACCTTGTGCCGTTTTTTGATGGTTATTATAGTGGCCATGATAGTAGAAGTAACGCTGCTATATACACAATTCCTGCAGTTGGTGGTAGTTCTGGATCACCAATAATGAATAGTCAAGGCGAAGTGATAGGGATTATATATGCAAGACTTTCTAGATTTCATCATATAACAATATCTCCTCCATATAAAGGATTGAGAAATTTTATTTTGGAAACCATCAGAAAAGATGCTTTAAGAAAACAAAGTGAACAGGATGCTAGTAATAAAAAAATATCAATAAAAATTAGTAATTAGTTTTATTGATCACCCAGTAACGTCGTTTGGTTTTTTTACTACATCATCCAAAACTTGCATACATTCTCTTGCTTCTGCCAATTTTTGACATGTTTCTTTAATTTCTGCAATGAAATCCGTGTGTTCAGAGATACCAACTGATTTATTAAATAATATTTCAAGCTTTGCTACTGATTCCAGCTCAACAGCTTTAAAATGTGCCATGGTGGCGTTGTATAAACTAATCATCCCTTACCTCTCTCTACTAGTATTGTATAGAATGTTGATTGTGCAGCCTTTTGAATTATTTTTCTTTTTTACCAGACCAACTAGTTTTTGATCTGCAAAAAGCGCGACTTCACAATCTTGTCTTTCTTTTTTTTCAATCTCAACTTGAATAATATCCGCCTCGGCTGAAGCGGGCATATGAAGCATATACATTGATACGAAAACTGTGATCACTAACAACAGTGTTAAAGATATAATACAGGTTTTCTTTTTATCTATTTTCTTCATTTAGTTATTACCATAAACTTTTGCAATTGCAATATTTAGACAAGAATCTGCTCTTTGTAGAGTTTTTTCATCGGTGGTGTCACCCAAATACCACATCATCCCAATACCAAGTTCTTTACACAATTGTACTTCTGGAGTGTTGGCCATATTTCTACTACCTCCATTTCCAAAATAATCAGGCTTAAGTTCTCTAAGAGTTTTACATACCGTGCCATCATCGTCTTCGGCAGGTATTACATCTATAACACCTGGGATCTCGCTTAATACACCTGCACGATTTTCATATTTTGAAAATAATTGACCATTCCAGCTATTTTTTTTACACCATTCATCGCTATTTAATATGATGACAACATCAGCTATCTTCGAAGCATCAAGTATCATAGCAATATGATTTTTTCTAGGAGGATGAAACCCTCCGCTGAGTGCGATTATTTTTCCATGTTCTTTCACTATGATTTATTCCTTTATGGCACGCCCGACAGGATTCGAACCTGTGACCTACGGCTTAGAAGGCCGTTGCTCTATCCAGCTGAGCTACGGGCGCAGGTGGTGGGCCTACCTGGATTTGAACCAGGGACCTACCGGTTATGAGCCGGCAGCTCTAACCACTGAGCTATAGGCCCTAGCAGTTTGATAATTATAATTCCCTGTTGTTCTCTTCATAAAACTTCTTATCAACAATGGAGATAATTTTCCATTGTTCATCTGGTCTTTGTGTAAGCATATAGCGATGAACATATGCATAAGATGCTGCTTCTGGAAAAGAAGGAACATCAATGCTGTAAGCCGCTGTTTGTTTATCTTTTACATTAACAAGTTCGATTAAAAACTCTCGTTTCTCTTTGTCTTCTTTCTCTTCAGTCATATTTCCCTCAATCAAGTAAAAGCTTTTTCTTTTTAAACTTTTCTTCGTTTAAATCAACCTCTAAACCTTGCTGTTCTTTGTAATATAATTCACCTAGCTCTGGATACAGTTCAAACACTTGATGGATTGATTTCAAATTTTGGTTGCTTTGTATTTTTTTTACTATTTTTTCTACTTTTCGCATTTTTCTTTTTTTCTACTTTTTTTGGTTCAAAATCCGGATGTAACCGTAATTTAACAACAAAGCCAGCTGGAGATTTAGTTCTCCTAATTTTTGCCTGCATCCCCCTGATATTATCTCTTTCCCATGTTTGAATAAGCTGGTTTCTTTTATCTTCTGCTTCTTCAAAAGATAGGAATCTGCCAACAGTTTCCCATGGTTTACCTGGTTTTGTTTTTTGTTGTTCTTCTTTTTCCATTTTGTTTAAACCTTATTCATAAACTTTAGCAACAAGCTTTTGGATATCTGCAGATACCATGTTACGAAGTTGAGTTAACTCCGCTTTCATAGCAGCCATTTCATCAGTCATGCTACTAAGTCTAGATTTAATTGCAGTAATTTCTTCATTAGTTTTTTTCGTAGACATTTTGCTACCTCCTATTATATAATACAATAATAACCATATAAAAATTATAAAGTCATTGTTTTTAATCTTTCTACAAACATCTTCAGCAAATGTTGAGATTTTTCTTTGTAAGCGTTTAAATCTTCCCAACCTTGCTCAGGATATAAAATTTTATTTTCTATAGAATCAATTTTCTCAGGTATAAGAAAATCAGTGTATTCGTGTTTAACAAAATTACTTTCTGCTAATACACCATTTAAAATTTTATCTATAATTGTTCTTGTTACGCTGATCGGCATTCTTTGACCTATTCCGTACGGACCTCCAGTCCATCCAGTATTAACAAGCCAGCAGTTAACATTATGTTTTTCTATTTTTTCTTTTAACAATTTGGCATAAACATTCGGTTTCAAGGGCATAAAAGGAGAACCAAAACAATGTGAAAAAGTCGCTTGAGGTTCTGTTACACCACTTTCTGTGCCAGCAACTTTAGCCGTATATCCTAATAAAAATTGTTCAATTGCATGTTTAGAATCCAATTTCATAACTGGTGGCAATACACCAAAAGCATCACAAGTTAACATAATAATGTTTTTGGGATGTCCACACTGACCTGCGGCATTTGAATTTTTGATGAATTCAATTGGATATGAGGCTCTTGTGTTTTCGGTATACTTAGAATTATCAAAATCAACATCACCATGCTGATTCAGAACAACATTTTCTAAAACTGCACCAAAATTATTACATGCTTCGTATATTTGTGGTTCGTCTTCCTCTGAAAGTCTAATAACTTTTGCGTAACACCCACCTTCAAAATTGTATAAACCATTTTCAGACCAGCCATGCTCATCATCACCTATCAAGATTCTATTAACATCTGAAGATAATGTTGTCTTTCCTGTACCTGACAATCCAAAAAAGATAGCAGCATTTTCGCCTTTTAAATCAGTATTAACTGAGCAATGCATAGGCAATATGTTTTTCTTAGGTAATAAAAAATTTAAAATAGTAAAAACGCTTTTTTTAATTTCCCCTGCATATTTTGTACCCGAAATAAACACCTTTCTTTCTTTAAATGAAATTAAAACTTTAGGCTCTAACAAAAATTCTGGTACGCAGTAAACTGTAAATTCTGGCTGAAAATATTTTAGCTCTTCCGTGGTGGGTTCAATAAACATGTTTTTTACAAAAAGACTTTGCCAAGCTGTACTGGTTTGAACCTCAATTGCAATTCTGTTATCCGGGTCGGCCCCAGCAAAGACCCTTTGCACATATAAATTTACGCCCCATGGGCGGTTAACGTAGCTCGTAAGTTCTGCAGTTAGGTTTTTATATTTTTTTTCGGTAAGACTTTGATTGTTTTCCCAATCTGCATCTTTACTTGTTATCTCATCGTTAACAATAAATTTAGCGTTTGGAGATCTACCGGTAATATGTCCAGTATTAACTACCAGGGCACCAGAGTTAGTAAATGACAGCTTATCTATATGGAAAGCATTTTCAACTAACTGCCGGCGAGACATGTTAATTTTACGTTTCATAACCCTCTTTATAACACAACTTATATATAAATGTTAAGTTATACTTTAAAATACTATTCTTCTAGAGCTTCCTCTGGATCGTAATCTAGAGCATCTTGGAACATTTTTATAATATCCATCTTCATTTGTGGATCTTGAATGCTATCTAGATCACCCATTAGTGCATTGTACATTGATTCCACTTCGCCTACTAGCATCGCATCGGCTTGTTCCTCGGCATCGATGTCTTGAAAAGTCTCTCGTACAATAGTTTCAAGTTCTTCTGTTGTTATACCCATTCTATTTTTGAGGGCTTTTAAATCTGCATCTGCCTTTTCTTTTTTCTTTTCATTCTCTAAATCTTGAAGTTCATCATCGACATATCCCTTATATCTAGATTTTTTATCAAGCTTGTCCATTTTTGCTAGGCTTCTGTTAATTCTTTTTTTTTGTTTTGCAATTTTAGCCTCTGGATCTTTTTTGCGGCCAAAACCAAATATTTCCTGTATTACTTCTTTGGGGTTATCCGGATAGACTTCTTGGTCGGCAGAGTTGAACATCATATCGTCATAAATATGGTATACCTCGCCGTCCATCACAAACTGAGTAAACTCTTTATGGTGTCTTCTAACAAAATCTGCTCTGCCGGCATCGTCTAATCCAGCTTTAGTATAAGCCTTGGTTGACAAGAAGTTTTTCACTTTCTCTTCAAGGTCTGTAACTTCGACACCGCCGGGTGGAATCTCAAGAGTACCAGCCCGCATAGGGAGTTCTTCACTTAAATTAAACTTTTTTTTTAGGCCAACTTTTTCTAGTTCTTCACTAACAATTTTTTCGAGCATGGATGTGGTTATTTTTGCTTTACCTTCAGCCATATATTTTCGTTGGCTTGGTTTGAGCTTATAGTAAGTATCCCAGTACTGATCCCTTCTTTCTCTATCGTCTTTATACCACGGCTCATTTTTAAAGATGTCATCTAAATACTGTGAAACTTTCTTTCTTCCTGGGGTGAAAGCCTCAAGTTCCACACATCTAGTATATACAGCTTCCACATTGGCTGGATCGCCGGTCTTTCGGTCCATTCGTCCGTCGAACCGATAGTCGTATACAGAACGCTCTGCATGTCTGCGGCAATTAGCTCGCTTGAGGGCGTCCTTTGACGGCGGTTTTTTATAATCTGGATGATCAGGATGGTCGCTTGTCATTTTATAAGTTGGCTCGAACCGTTCATAATCCGCGCCGTGACTTGTGTAATAAGGGCGCATCCTGCCAGTTTTTTCGTATCTGCTGTCGCCGCCCATGCCAGTCGGGTTGATATAATCATCCGCTTCTTCAATAACCATTTTTTTTAATTCTTCTTCAATAATTTTTACAAGATCTTCTTTTGTAATCTTCATTTTGTTTTTTCCTTATGCCATCATCGCGACGGCTTTAATATTCAGGCCGGCAGCTGCCAACGCTCTAAAAAGTGCGATATAGGTGTCAGTCATATCTGGACTTGATGTTTCCATCTCATTAATAGCATCAATTAAGCTATGCATCATGTCGGTAACTTTTTCCTGCTGCGGAGTTAATTGCGGAGCCCCCCATTGTTCGAACTCTTCTTTGATAATTTGTTTGAGTTCTTCTTTTGTAATTTTCATTATTCTGGCTTCCTTTTATTTATTTTTTTTCTAAGCTTTTGTTTTTTAATTACTTCTGACCCACCTGGCCACTTTGAATCATCAGGTCACTCATGAGGTTCATACCAATCGCCTTCTGATTCTTCTAAAGACTTGTCGCCTGGTACTAGTAAATAATCTCTCATCTTGTTTAGCATCGAGCTGGCGACTGCCATTTTATTTGTCCACCAAGTTGGCAAGGTGCCTTCCATTTGTTCGAGTGCTTGTAACATTTGTCCGGCATCTTCAATTATTGTCTGCATTGCTCTACGAGCCGAGGGCACATCTTCATGACCGTCTTCTTCAATTTTTCCAAGTTCTTCTCTAACAATTTGTTCTAGGATTGCTCTTGTAATCTTCATTTTGTTTTTTCCTTTTTAGGAGGAGACGACAGTCCTCTAATTAGTGCTTCCCAAAAACTTATCATTTTACCATGCCTTGCAAGACCAATATCTTGCTTTCCACTTTGGGCCAGGGTTTTTGCAATTGTGTCTAGCTCTAAAAGATTTTCTGCGTTTTGGATTGGATTTCTTAATCTTCATTTTTTTATCACCAAAGTTTACTTTTACAACGTTTCCTTTAGCATTTTTGACGTATACTTTAGACTTTTTAACATCACCTCTCATAGGCTTGTTTAAAGTGACTTTTCTTCCTTGGTACTCGGCTTCTTCTAAGCTTTCACCTTCAGCCAACATTTCATAATATTGATTTTCATACTCAGCCAAAACAGCATCAATTTCTTCTGCTATAATTTGTTCAAGTAAATTTTTCGTGACTTTCATATTTTTAGATTCCTTTGTGTGGCTTTTAGTAACCTTTCCTTTTTTCGTGGCAGAAACAAACTGTTTACCTTTCTTACCACCAGCTTTCTTTTTTCGATTATCTGCAGCCTTTTCACCTTTTGTCATTGTAGCCCATTTTGATTTTGGTTTACAGCGCTTAGGATTTTTTTGTTTTTTTGCATCACCGCACGGAGTACCATCAGATTGCACCCAATTTTCCTCACGCCATTTTTTAAGTTCGCCTTCTTTTTTCATTAAGACTTTTGTACCGGCTTCACGGGATTTTTTATTTCTCTGTACTACTTCATCGTCGTATGTATCTCTCACGTTTTCGCTTTCATTAGTTTTTGGACGGCAAGAACCTTTTTCTCCTTTTTTCGTTCCGGGAACTCGCTCATGAGTGCTCCAACATTCTTGCATTTCTACAGAATTTAAAGTTTCATTTTTTCTTTTCTTTCGCTTCTTTTTTTTCTTTTTCTTTTTCTTTCCTTTGCCCCAACCCGGTTCTTTGCAATATCTGCTAGCACCCATCGCTGCATATGCAGACCATTTTCCATATTTTCTCATGGCCCAGGCTTTTCCTTTGGCGCAAATTTTTCCTTCGTCAACAACGACGTCTTCAACCAATTCTATATCTTCACTTAAGCCTTTTGCATCGATGATATCTCCGTGTTTATGAATTTTTATATGCTCGTTGTCTTTTACATATTTTTCTAATTCATCCCTTGTCATACCTGTTAACTCTTCCCACTTACTAAACCCTAGCGCACCGCCTTCTTTTGCTATGGCCTGTTCGGGACTCATTTTTTTATCCGCAGATTCTTCTTCTAGAGATTTTTTATTTTTTTCTTGCCATTCTGCAGACTCATCGTTTTTTTCTATCGGGCCACCTTTCGCCCATGTGTGACATGCACGGGCTGAATGACATTTAAAATGATGCATCCAACAGTATCCTAATTCACCATCTTCATCAAATGTATCGCCTGGTAAACAATCTTTCATTCTGGGAGATATATCAAAAGCAACACAATTTCCACACAACGATTTTTTTGCAGCTTTTTCTGTAGTTTTCCAATACTCTGCTATTTTTTCCCAGTAATCTCCAGGCTCATCAACATTTAAAGGCCCATAATTATACTGTTTTATTGTTGCATCTCTATTTTTAGTGTTTAATTTTAAATCTTGAGTAGCAGGTGGACATTTTTGTGAATTGTCTTTCTCTTTTTTAATTTTTACTTCAACATTTTCTAATATATATTTTTGCCAATTTTCTAATAACTTTTTCATCTTTAGTTACCTTTGTTTTTTCGAAATTCTTTTAACTTGTTTTTGTAATTTAGATATATCATTCTCTAAATCATTTAACCTAATTTGAGTTGTGTAGTAAAAACCACCCATCATAGCTGCAAAAGTTACAATTGTAATTAGTGTTTTAAGATCTAAATTAATCTTCATTTAGCCAAAAAACCTCCTCAAACTGCCACAATTCATCAAAAAAAGTATCAATAATTTCGCGATCGTTATTAGTATATAGTTCATTAGGTGCTATAATGATTTTATCATTCGCTCCAATATTTTTTGGTATTTCTTTGTTACCTTTCGCCTTCCACAATTCTGGGTCTTCACGATAATGTACGTACCCTACAGGAAGTAAATTTTTGTCATGTTTCGACGCGCTAGGCACTATAATTAAATCCCATCCATCACCATCAGCAGGATTAATAATTTCAGTCCACTCACCATAATCAAAAGGTAAAATAGTTGGAGATATTCCTCCAAATTTTTTTACTGTACCTTTAGGATTATCTAAATATATGTTTAAGTTTGAGTTTTTTCTAACGTAATCGATCACATCGTCTGTATTTTTAATAGACACAACCATACTTTCATTTATATATTTTTTCCAGTTTTCAAATAATTTTTTCATAATAATTAATTGGTGGAGGCGTCGGGAGTCGAACCCGAGTCCTAAATTTGCATAAACCTAAGTCATTCACAAGGTTAGATAAAGAACCCACCTATTTTATCATACCCATCTCCCTTGAGACACACCAACTTTGTTTAAAACAATATTTTATAGCTTTGGTTAATAAGGTAGCTACAACCCCATGATTAAGCAGCTAAGGCGTAATCAAAAGCAAAGTTGTTATTTGCATTTACAATTTCTGCGTTTTTACAGAGACCTCGCAGCCCTCTGCCTTGCACTTAGATTGAATTCAACCTAGTCAAAACCTGTTCGCCCCCCAATTTTAAAAGAACTCATTATGTAATTATAATAATCAATAGCTAGATGTAAAGTAAATTTAAATTAAAATAAAACTTGACTTACAAATTAGTCTATGTTATAATCTAAATATATTATTATTTAAATAAATAATTTTTAATATTAAATTTCTTAATATTTTTAAATAATTCGTTCTTAGTAATTCCTAAAAAAGAAGCTGCCTCTCCTTTTGTCTTGGCGGCGGTAACTGCGTACAAAAGCACTGCCTCTCTAGCTATCTTAGGAATGTTTTCCCAGAGTTTAAAACCATATAATTTTGAATTAAGAGATCTAGCTGCCAATTCCAATCTCAAGCCTATAACTTCTTCAATAGTTAAAGCACTAAGCATAATCTCAAATTCTTCACTAGTTTTGTTTTCTGATTTAAGCTTGTCAGACATAGAATAATATTCTTCATCTTTATCTTTTTTATTCTGAATAGACATATTCTATCATATCGTCTTCTTCTAAAGGTTCAACAGATGGTGACTCTTCTGGTTCGGATGCAGATAAATCACTCGGAGCTTTAGTGCTTGGATCAGTAAATGCTGGCTCTATCCCCAATTCATCTGCCAACTCTTTTTCATATTTAGTTAACCACAAATCTAGATTATAAATTAAATAATCTTCAAATTTCTTTCTTTCATCAGCGTTATCTAATATTTTCCAGCTTTTATTAATAGCATCAAAAAAGTTTGAAGAGTTTGTTGCAGAAAAAGCTAATCTAGCTCCGGTACCATCTTTGCCAGAAATTTTGAATGATTCAAATTCTTCATCCTCTTTTTCTTCTTTAGATTTTTTCTTTGGCTTTTCTTTCTCAATATCTGGAACGACAAGATCCGGATCTTCATCATCACCATCATCGACATTAACTTGTATATCTGCTTCGAAAAGCTCATCAACCTCATCCTCAACCGGCTGGTCTGCAGCATCGTCAGGAGAAGCCATAATTGTTTTATTATCTTCTGCTTCAGAAGATTGACCATCACCAGCATTTAATGTGTCTAAAAAATCTTGAGTTGATTGTATGATATGATCTCTATATGAAATTCTTTGATTACCACCTTCCGGCTCTGAAGTTAATTTCCGGAAATTTGGTTTAACAATTGGTAATATGATATTTAGCGTATCAGCAAGAATATTCATAGCAGTAGATCTTTTTGGTGCAGGTTGAGTATCTGCATCCGGAGCTGCCGTTTCTAAAATCATATTCCGCACAAGTTTACGAAGTTTGAGTTCATCTATATAATCTTTATGATTTCTTTCTAAAATTATATTAGCGGCTTCGCGAACTAATTTTCGCAATTTCATTTCTTCTAAAAATTCTTGTCTATCAATATACATATTATCACCTTGTTAAGAGAACATCTCAATAATTTTCTCAATGTCCTCTTCTCTAATTAGACTTTGATCTTGTGTATTTCTTTTCTTTTTGCCACCCATTTCTACTGCACCACCAGACATTGTACTTATCTCTTCTAGCTCATCTTCTTCCAGCTCGCCTCTTTTTTCCATGGAGTAAGCTATAGCAGCTGCTTGATCAGGTTTTTTCTTTTCTTTACCAACTAGATAACCTATTTTTTTAGACACTCTTTTTTGCCCAGCTTTCGAAACTTTAGTTTTTTCTTCTATTAAGTTACTAAGCTGTTCTTCAACCAAAGAAAATAGTTGCTCCATAGTGAGGCTTTTTTTTTCTTTTTCGTAATCTAATATGTTTAGTACATCTTCGAAATAGGATTCATTAGGTAAATGTAATTTAACCATATCCATGTCGCCGTCTTGCAAGGCTTTTCTCATTGTACTAGCACTTAATTGCATATTGTTTCTTACAAACACATCTGCAACAAATGGAGGAACGTCAACCTTAATACCTTTTAACTGCTCTTTTCTTTTATCAAAATAAGAAACAAAATCTCTAACTCTTGAATCGTCACCCCCTTTCGAGCTAGAGCCAATCGCAAATACAATATTGCGAGTGTCAAATTGAGAAGTGAAACCAGGTTCTTTAACAAGCTCGTAAGCTGTAGAAAGAGGTGTTTTTTCACCTGGCCTTGAGGTAATAAACTTGACGTTATTCGGGAAGCCTCCATAAAGCTCAAAAATAGTTTTGGAATCTTCGTATGTAATCCCATCACGGGGTTTTGGCCCAGTGATTACATACACGGAATCTATATCTTTATGATTGGCGTATTGTAAAATCATATTATAATGCCCAGCTGTAGGAGGCTTAAATCCACCAGGAATTAATATAACATATTTTTCAACATTTGACAAGGACATATCATTTAAATCTACTTCTTCATTCATTACTTTCGAAATAGCACCTTCTCTACCAGAAATAATAAATTGACCGGTTATTTTAAAAAGTTCACCGGAGCACATATCTTCAAAATCTAAAACCATTCCCTCATGATCAGCTAAATTAGCCGGCCCAATTTTTGTTTCAGTATTTTCAAGAACTTGTTGTCCTAAATTAATAATAGCATGCCAAAAAATCGCTCCATCAAGAGCAAGTTTTTCATCGCCTTCTTGCACTAATTCCATTAAGGGAAGCTTTTGTAAGATAATACTATCATACACATCCTTGTGTAAAGCTCCTAACTTTCGACCATTACTCAAAGTTATCATGGTTTTTCCGGGGTTTTTTGCCCCTCTAAGCCATTCTGATAAAGAAAGGGTACGTGACTCCCCTTTAGAATCCTCTTGGCCTTCTTCGCCCTTTTTATCGCTAGTATAATTGATCTGTACTTTACTAGCCAATACAGACCCAAAGTTTGGACTACCTACAAGCTCGACACTTTCATCAATTGGTCCATATACATTAAATTTTTGCGAGACAATACTAAGTTCGTCCGCTATGGATTGCAAAGCTTGCTTATTATATTTCAAAGCTTTACTGGCTCTTCTTTTAGGGGTTGCTTGAAAAAACTCTCTAGTCCCATGCAAAGCGATAAAATTTTCATTATATTTTACGGCATTAGCTATTGGGCGTTCTTCAGTTTCCTCAACATATTCAGTATTGATAAATATGTTTTGATTTTCAAACATACCTAGCTGCTCTAAATAACTGGTTATTTTTCCTGACTTGAGAGTTTCATTTAATATGGACAATAAATTAATTATTGCACCACGCATACCATGACCTTCTGGAAATCTCTCGCCTATTCTAGCTATAGTAATTCCTTCGCGATCAACTGGCTTCATACTGCCTCGATCAACTGCAAATTCTTTTCCCTCTGGCCCATCGACTAGTTTGAAACTAACATTAATTCCATCTAGTTTAACACTAGAATTTTCTGGATTTAAGTTAATGATAACGTTATCAAAAAAGTTAATTAGGTCTTGCCCTGTTTTAACTTCAGGGCAATCAAAAGGGTGGTTCATGTGTCCAGCTGCGCCGCCCATAAATTATTTTCCTTTTTTAGTTTTAAAAATACTTTTCTTAGGCTGTGTCTCTTTGACAATGGGTGGCAGTTCTGCAACAACTTCTTCGACGATTTCTTGCGCTGGTTTATCTGCGGCCCGAAGTTTTCTGAGTTTTCTTAATTTTCTTTTTCTTGGATTAGCCATAATATTATCTCCTTTTTATCCTACAAAAACTTTAAATCTTTGTGTTCTAGCTGGTAATAAGTCACTTTCACTGACGCCTCCACTGCTGCCACTAGGATTAAGTGGAGGATTTCTTAAATTACAAGCGCCAGGGGTACTAAAACTATACGGTACCGCTGCGCCTGACATAATTCTAGAATCTATAATAGAACCAAATTCATATTCAGACGAAACTTTTTCGTGTCGTATAGAAACATAGTCGTTTTGAAAATCTCTATCAAATTTTTTCTGTGCGTCTGACATTATTTCTTAAACCAACGACTAGTCAATTCTTCGAAAATCATTTTTTCTTTTTTACCCTCAAAAGATTCTTTAAGACTTTCATTCTTTTTCTTTTGCATGTGTTTACGAAGTTGAGGCGGGACTTTTGAAAGGTCTTTATCAGACTTTTCTTTTTTATCCTCATCTTCTTCCTTTTTATCGTCTTTATCATCGTCTTTAGCGCCTTTTTCTTTTTTGTCTTTTTGAGCTTTCGAAATAGGCTCTTTTCTATCACCATCACCATCCACATCCGGAAAGTCTGGTTTTGCCTCTTCGTTTGTTTCTTCTTTGTCTTCAGAATCTTTAGATCCTTTCTTTTTATAGTGTCCCGCAAGTCCTCCTTCCTCAAGTTCGTCATCGCGTTTGCTTGGGCAGTGAGCTTCTTCAAGATCTTCGTCGTCTCGTTTACTTGGACAGTGAGCTTCTTCAAGATCTTCATCTTTTCTGCGAGGCTTATCTTTATCATGTTCATAATCGTCTCTTTTCATAGAATGATCATGTGTGCCTTCTTCCAAGACAGTTAATTTTTCAACAGGAATATTTTCAACGATCTCATCTGCAAATTCAACTGTGTAGTGAGTAACGTCTCCATTTTCTAAAAGAGTGTGATTAATACACTTTCCCTCTCTTCCGGAGGAATTTTCTTTTACGTGGTTAGCACAATCGTGCTTTACCTTCTTTTTTTCATTCAGAAGTTTTTCAACAATGCGTTTCACAATGTTTTCTGTCACTTCTTTAATAGTTTCCTGTTTCAACATTTTTTTTTCTCCCTTGTTATAGATTAAGTCTTGGAAATCTCTTACTAAAAAACCATTACCCAATAAATAGGCTTCACTTTCACATTCACGCCCAACTTTATCAGTTTGAGCGTATCCTTCCCCATTGTACTTAATATTTTTTAATTTTCCCTCACAATTTTGTTTGTGATGTACCAATTCATGAGATATGGAGCGTAAAATATCTTTTGGATGTCTATTATCTGTATATACGCTAATTTTATAATCATCAGGTTCATAGTAACCAGTTATTCCCATGGGGTTTTTAGCATTTTCTTCATCCGAGCGAAGGACAATCACCACAGGCTTATCAAATTTTAATTGTGAGTGAGCATATGGAAGAAAATCTTTGAGGACATTTTCCAAAATGGACATATCTTTATTTGTTTTATTAAGAACTTCGTACATTATAACACAATTCCAGATTTATTGTTTATGGAACAATTCATAAGATTTCTTTATTATCTCAACTGTATATGGAGATAAGCTCCTTACCGTGCTTTCTTTAACCATCTTGCCCATTAAAGCAGAAACATCTTTTTTAATCTTATTTAAAGCATCTATATGTCTTCTTGTAAACCTGTCAATACCAACTTGGCCAAAACTTCCGCGGTATTCTTTTGCAAAATCTAAAAACATATCATCCAACACTTTTTCGATGCGAGCAGGTTCGAAAACATTCTTTACAACCCAGTTAATTCGATCAGTCAAAATATCGTCTTTGGTTGGATTTTTCTTCGCCGGACCATCGGTCGTTTGTTCTGCACCGGCTTTTGGCTCTGCTGCTGGTTCTCCAGCTGCCGCTGCCCTTTGATCGGCTGGACTATCCAAAGGAACACCTGCATCTTGGCCGGCACGGGCAATTGCATCAGCAGCTGGATCTGCTTTTGACGTATCTCCAGACTTAGAAAAGGCTTTTTTCATCCTTCCTTTAAGTTTAGACCATGCTCCTTCTCTTGAAGAAGCACCAACTTTAGATTGTTCTGCGATATACTCACGTAATTCCTCTAAAATCATCTTGTTTAGTTCTGTTTTGCTGATTTTCATTAAAGTTTACTCCTAGAAGTAGAAATTCTACTATTAATTATGCTGATTTTGACCCAAAAGCGCAGCTTTTTTTATGTTCCTCCGGCCCCAGGAGGAGCAGATTTAGCCCTTTTGCTGCTAACTTTTTTGCTATATGGAGGTTTATTCGGCTGTTTTCCACGCTGAATTAGCTTATTTTTCATCCTAAAATGCTTCTTTTTTACCTTTTTTTGAAATTTTTCCTCTTCTTTGTGCAAAAAAACGGTCTTTTTACCGTAATTTTTGACTTGAATGATGTCAATAACGGCTTTTTCAGCAATTTCAGGGTCATTTCTTAGTTCTTGGACCGCTTTTATGTTGTTTTTTGAGTCATCATAGAAGAAAATCCTAGTAAAACCCTCTTCAATTTGATTTTTTATCCAATTTGCCTTCTTTTCACCATCTTTTTTGCCTAAATGACCATATTTTGGCTCATTTATAGCAATAACAGGTATAAAAATGCGATATTTTTGTAATAATAGTGTCCTGACAGGCTCAGAATTAGCTCTTGCAGTCAAAATAACGGCTGAATGTCCTTCGTTTAGAGCCATTATTAGTCTATTTAGCGTTTTTTCAATCATATCTGGGTTCATCATGACGTCAAATTGAGAAAAATCGTAGTTATTAGAGTCAAAATTAGGATTTTTTCGTTTTTCTAAGTCGTATTCTGCAGTAGTTAACTCTTTTTTAGACGTTATATCGACAACTCTGCTGTCTGTCGTAGCTAAAGTGTCGTCAAAATCAAAAATATAGAGAGTTTTGGCCATATTTTCGTTTAAAAACGCTGAAAATCGCGAATTATTCATGTTTTTACCTCTGATTTGTGATTTAGACCAGTAATTCTCTCATGTAGCGCACTTCTTCAGGCTCTAAATTCAAAATATCTGGGTTTTCCATGTGAAAACGAATATGTTTTTCGTATTCGTCTGGGGTTACTTCGCCATCGCCATCAACATCAAAGTGATAATACAGCTCTGAAGGGGATATTTTGCCGTCATTATTAGAATCAGCAGGACCTTTGCTTTCATTTTGTACAAAGTTACGCCAAGATTTGACTAATTTTTCACTTACAGCGGTTGTGTTGCCCCCTATGGACATCATATTATCATATGAATGGTTCTTAATATCATTTAATTTTTGCATATAGCCATTTCTTCGAATTACTTTAAAAGCTAAATTTTCTGGCGAGTACTCACCACCGGTTTCAAGACCGCATTTTCGAAATTTTCTTATCTTTTTCTTTAACTTTTTACTAAATTGATAAGCTTCTACAAATTTGTTGTTTGATTTTAGTTTATCTGCGACGTCAATCATGTCCATTAGTTTAGTAGCTTTCATTTCGACGTTAGAAAAATCAACTTTGTATTCAAATTTAACAGGATACGCTAACCACTCATTAGCTAAAACAGAGAAAACTCCAGTGGAATGGTGAGGTTCTTCTGAATCTTGTACATAAATTTCAACTTCATGACCATTAATGCGAATATCATGCGCCCGATTCCAGTTTGCAATTTTGTTCATGAACATTTCTTTGACTAAATTAGTGTTTTTGTCAATAGAACTGTATTTTACTATGATATGCAGGTCAATATCAGAATATTTTGACCAATTAAAATTAGCTAGCGAGCCTGTAATAGTAATATCTTGCACTACGACAATTCCAATATCTATTTCTTGTAAAAACTCTCGTGCAATTACTAAAAGACGACTGGCTATAGAGGGTTTAAGTTGTGCAGAATCTAACCATATGGCAGGAGCAAGAGTATCATTTAGTCTAAAACTGTCCAAATCCATATCTCTGGTTTGTTCTTCTAAGAATTCTTTCCAATTTTTGTTTAATTTTGACATAATTTTTTAACAACCGTATATTAAAAGATAAATAAAGTAAGAGGTTAGCGAAATAATGCACGATAGACTAAAAATATAGAACAATTTATCTTTTGTTTTTTCTTTCATGCGATTTCTCTAATAAACTAACTAGTTTTTCCATCAATTCAATAGCTTCAAAATTTATATAAAAAGCATGAGCGTTTTTAAATTGATTTTTTATAAATAATTTAGTTTCAGATATAGTTGCAGCTGATTCCGTTTCCAAGTCACTCATTATTTTTATCTTTTAAGCTTCACCAACTTTTTTAGTAACCATAAGTGCTTTAGAAACCACATCTTTGCCTAATTTATCGATTGCTTTAAGCACTTCTTCTTGATCGGCTTTTGTGATTTCATCCAACATGAGCCATACGGAATCTAATTCGTCCTGCAAGGTATCATTTTTCTTCTCCAGTTCTTCAATTTTCTTTTTTAATTTTTTGATTTCTTCGTCTTTTGTCATTTTTACCTTCTTTTTCCATTATTTTTCTACATAATTGTAAAATAATTTTATTGTAATCATCAAAAACGTTGAATTTACCAAGACATGCTTTCTTATACCATTCTTTGATCTGATCATCTGATAATTCTGAAGGCTCATGGTATGGACTCAATTTTATGTTTCCTTATTGTAATACTAATACGCTAATCTAATTCACCCAATTCTTTTGTATCTCCTCTTTTATAAGGTGGTCCATCCCATGAACCAGCGACATCTATAAAATCTTCTATGGGACGCTGAAATGTTTCGACTTTTTTACGTGGTTTATCTCTCACAGGAACCGGCAACGCCGGTAAATCAGTCTCAAGCCTAAAACCCATCTCTAAATTTTCACTATCGATTCGTTCCAGGGATAATTCACACCCGTCTTTGTACATACCCATGGTATCCTCTATAAATGCCACGTCTTGTTCATCTTCAGGTATGATTTTAATCGTAAATCTGTCAAGTACAACCTTCATTTTGTTTCTTCATCATTTTCTTCTTTTTTCAGAGATTCATCTTCTAATTTCCAAATTAATTTTAACACCTCAATGATGTGTTCACTGGGTAAACTTTTGTAAGTTTCGTTTAAATTTCTTCTTGCTTCTAACGCTGTCATTTTTTCTTTCTGTATATCGACACATATCAAACACATTATATCGTCTCCTAACAATTATTTAAATATAAATAGTTAATTTTATTTAGTACATGCATTTTCATCGATAATTTCCATTAAGTTGTCATACATCAAAGCTATGTTTGTTGACAACAAGTACCATTTTCCGCCCGAAGCGCTAGCGATAGATTCCCATCCACCATTATTACCCCATGGATTTTTTGAGGGCTTGTTTGTGAAGGTGTACACTTTTAGTTCGGGCGTCGAGCCCGCCGCCGCGGCTAGCATATCTTCGGTGATAGTATCACCGGTATTCCAACTACCTCCATTGTTTGCTACATCAGTAGGGATAGTGAAACTTTGGCCTGGTTCATCAGTAAAAACAATGACAACCCTTTTAGCTTTTGGCCTCCACTCAATATGAAAATCGTCAATTGCAGGTATTGATTCATCAATTGCTTGCCCAACGTTAACTGGCCACAATAAATCACCAACACCGTACGGAAGAACTGTTGCGATATTTCGAATAGATAAATATAGAGCATCGTAGAGCATTTCATATTGACCATCCATTGGATATCCATTTAAATTAGAGAATGACGTCATAAAATCACTAAAAGAGACTAGATTTGTAATCATTTCTAGAAAATTGTGATTACCATAGTTTGGAGATTTAACGGCTGGACCTATTATTAGTCCCCACTTTAACACGTCTTCGTCACTATATTGCTGCGCAAATTTATTTAAAGCAGCCAGAACCGCCGAAATTTCTGTGTCCATGGACCCGGACCAATCAACGATAAAAAGAATATCTGTTTCTTGTAATTCTTCCCCGGTATCGGTCACACCGTCACAATCATTATCCACGCCGTCGCAGACTTCTTCCTGCGGAGTAATTTCCCCGTCGCAAAATCCTGCAATAAACATGTTATTAACGTCATATGAGCCCCAATTTCCAGCGTGACATGTTACCTCGCCTGGAATACATATACCTACGTTAACGGTACCCTCTGGTCCGGTATAACATGGCGCGTACAAATTTTCATCGATCAACTCGTTACAATTATCATCAAAATTATTGCAAGATTCTTGCTCAATAACCATACCTATTAAAGGATCACAATCCGGATCGGTTTCTGGAAAATAGTAACAGAGAGCAAAACACTCTGTAGTCACAATTTCTTGACATCCTGGATCAACACACTCACAAGTTTTAAATCCTTGGCCACATTTTAAAGGATCCTCGGTACAGGGAAATAAAGTGCCTACTTGTTGTAAAGTGCATTCACATGTAATCCCATCGTCGATTTTACCATTGCAATCATTGTCCAACCCGTCGCAAATTTCAGGCAAAACAGGGGGTGCGGAACAACTTACCCAGCTGCCTTCTTGACATGTTTCGAAACCAGAACCACATGAAGTAAAACAAGGTTGATATAATTCTTCATCTGTAAGCCCGTCACAATCATTATCTATCCCGTCGCAAATTTCGAAAGGTTCAAGACCACACTCGCCGCATGCATTAAGTTGCCCTTCGTCAATTTCGCCGTCACAATCGTTATCCAGCCCGTCGCAAATTTCCTCCACGCAGTCCGTCTCGCACTTTCCCTCTTTTATAAAACCTTTGTCACAATAGACGGTTTTTGAACCAGGCAAACCGGCTGGAGTAACACATTCTTCTTGACCCATCTTAAACTGACTAGGATCACACTCAAGAAACTGTTCACACTCACTCATTGAAATAATTTCCGGAGGATCTTTACATATATCTTTTACAATAGCTATTCTATATAATGGCCCACTTACTCCGGGACAAAAATAATATTCTGTTCTGTGACAGTCTAGCTTATACTGTTCAGATGTAACAACCGGTTTAGGTTTTTCATTAACTGCAACAGCGACGTCAGTTATTTCTTTTGGGGGATCCATGAAAGGATCTGAGCAATTTACACAAACCAGGGCTACAAATAAAATAAAAACTATTGAAGCCGTACGTTTGAGAATCACTTAAAAACTTTCTCCTTTGCTGTTTCATACAGACTTTTAAGAAAGCTTTTCTTGAGAGACAAAAGCCTATCAAATTTAACTTGCGTACGCGCATCTGTGTAGAGTGTTGTGGGTTTCGCAATTGACCCGTCAATTAGTTGATCAGAAAAATCGTAAAATTTAGATTTAGCCTGTGATTTAGGTGCCCGATCTGGCGATGCGGCACCACAAGGTGGAGGACTATCAGTCACCAACAATATAAATAGTAGAATTAATACTAATCTAAGTTTCTTGCGCATTTTTAACTTTCTGTTAAAACGTTAGCTAGAACCCACTGTAAACATTTCTTATAAAGATATCGAATTCTTCGTCTTCGTTGTCTCCAACATTATTTTTACTTAAATATTTTCCCATTTTATGTTCTTGAGTTTTTTCCCACAATTTAATCAAGAATTTGCTGGCTTCATGCCAACCATAAAATGATTTTTTCTCTACAAGATGCCTATTAATGCAAGGTTTAAATTTTGGTTGTATAGTCCATTTGCCGCTATTTTCTCTAATAACCTTGCCAAGGGCTCTTTCGTTATAACTCACCTCCTGTGTCCAGTCGTCTATTTTTTTCCATTTGATCGTGTTATTCGGCAATGGCGCTATTCTCCCTCTAATAGTAACTATAAGTAAAAACAGCCTCTTTACTAATTTTTTACTGTGTTTATATTTTTTCCATGGAAACTTACTCTATAGGTGACTTAGTGAAACTTAAAGGTTTTTTAAAAACAGACCCTAGTGAGATACCGCATGCTATCGTTGTTGCCGATTTGGGACTAGGCAAACTTAGTGTACAGTGGACTAACCAAAAATTAGCAGTAAGATTCGCAATGACAAATATCGTGGAGGCAAGAAAAATAGAAATTGTTAATAAAGCAGGAAGACAAAATAAATAAAGATGTTAAGGTGGGATCATTAGTTAAATTCGACTCGAACATTGTACGCAAACTTATGGGAATATCGCCGCCCTACGAAAGTAAAATAAATTATGGTGTGGGTATCGTCACGGCGGTAAGACCACCCAAAAAAGGCGGCGAAGTTCAAGCAGAAGTATACTTTCAATCGTTTAGTAAACCACACTTATTTCCTACATGGGCGTTGTTTATCATAAATGAATGAATTCATGCCCACTAGTTACAGGCATGAACCCGATATCCCCAGAAGAGCTAGTAAAGGTCGGAGATTTAGTTTCGATGATAAAAGGCTCTCATAGCCGTAGAATCGGCTTCTACCATGCCGACGAGGTTGGTATAGTATTAGACCTTAAAAAGCTTATACTAGGGGATGCGCCCGATCCGTCGCGTTACTATGCGCATATATGGTGGTTCAAATTCGACACAACATCAGCCGGTGAGCCCGCGGCTTTACAGCCGATAACTCGCATACGTGTAATGTCGCCGGCTTAAATCTCGAAAAATTTTTTTCCGGAATTTTAAAGGCAGCTTTTAACTACTAGTACACCAGCTACAACAACCGCAACTAGTTTCCAATTTTTAATAAGCCAGCGCTTTACGCTTCGAAGAACTCTTTTATCGAATATCATGGTTTTCTCCCGCGAATCTAGCAGTCACAGCACTTACATTCGCAGCTTACGTTACATTTACAAACAGTACAATCACATTTCATTTTTTTATTCTCCTATACTTTAAATAGTAACGTTAGTAGTTTGGATGCATCATTTTTTCGTCCCAGCTTTTCTTTTCACCTTCGAATAATTCTAAGTCGAACCAATTAAAATTGAAAACCACTCTACATTTTGCATTAGTGGTGTTTGTACCACGGTGTTTGTACTTCGAAGGAAAACTTAAGAACCGGTTCTCGACGGTCTCCACTTTAAAACCATTTTCAAATTCGGTATACCCATCGCATGTATTAACATAATATATCCCTGTCATTGATTGTTTATATTTGTTGTCTGTATGGAAATCTTGATATGTTATTTCATGTGCCCTCGGCCTAAGATTAAATTTAATCCTTAAAAGACATGTTGGATTAATTACTCGCAATATTGGCTGCACGAAAAGCCAACCCTCTTCAGAATAAATTTTATGATTTCTGTATACGCCATGTACAAATTGAAAATTGTTTAAATCTTCTTCATCATCTTTATTGGCCACTAAAGTGTAATCATTGTATCTCCATGGCACACCTCTACCCAAAGCCGCCATGTAAATCTCATCATGAACTTCTTCAGGTAGGAAGTTGTCTATTACCTCTACGCCTTTCATTAATGGTTAATCATTCCAAACGAGCCAATCCCGCCAGGACCACGGCCTTTTGCTTTAACTTCTTCCAAAATGTTCGCTAGATGCACGATTTGATTTTTTAGCTTGATGTTTTGTCTCATCAGTTTCACAATTTGTAGCGCATCTTCACTGTAATCAATCAAGTGCTCAATTTCTTTAAAATCAAAAACATAAAACTCGCTAGATTTTATATTCATTGCTTTCATTTTTGCCATTCTATGCTTACCATCCATCATTCTGTATTTCATATTTTTTGGGTTAGGTGCGTTGGCAATTAGAATGCATGGAAATCGAATGTCGCATTCGACGTATTTCTGGTTCGAAGCATGCGCAAATTTGCTAGTATCATACATACCCTTCCAGCAAATCTCATGGTGTTTAACCGTTTTTAATTTATCATCGGTAAGCAGCGGCGCAACATGCTTAAGCCTTATTACAGCATTTTGGTTTTCTATAATCTGCCAGTTGCCATATGGTTCATCATCAAAACATAAATGCATCCCTTTCATCAGCTTTTGCATAAATTTAAAACTCCTTCTCTAGATTAATTAGGTTTCGTTCTTATAATTTCTATATGACATATTCTCAATTTTTTAAAATCTGGAAATTTTCATCCGCATTGCAAACAACCTTAGCCAGCCTATGTGCCTCGC
>MDSZ01142601.1_pt1 | contig 39512 bp, 37 predicted proteins | sample 811201 | NCBI WGS metagenome assembly MDSZ01 (sample SAMN05326647, study PRJNA326480) | marine metagenome | isolation source: seawater | place: Indian Ocean: North | collected 2010
ATCCTCGTTTTCTAAAAAAGGTATGATTATTTTTTTTTTATTTATTAAAGCTTCTATTAAACCAGTAGTGTTAAAACCTATTACAATTTTTGAGTCTTTAATTAAATTTCTTGAGTCTCCCCCTTTGACAAATTTACAATTTTTTAGTTTACTAGAGTTTAAAATTAGTTCCTGATTTTTTTCATTTTGATAATATATTTTTGATTTTAATACTATGTTTTCATTAGGATTTTGTTTTGCAAATTCTACTAATGTTTTAGTAACTCCAGTTGTAAGTTTATCTTTGTCAAATAAAATTTCACCCTCGTGACCAAACGGTTGACGAACTGCTGGGATCAAAAATAAAATATGCTCTTCTTTTTTTTCAATATTTTTTTTAAAATAATAATCTGCTCTAGGCATTCCAATTACATGGATATTTTTTTCTTCACAAATTTTAGAGCTTAATAAGTATTTTTTATATTGTTCTGTATAAACTGTGATTAAATCGCCGTCGTATTTACCATTCTTTGAAATCAAATTTATGTAAGCTTCAGACTCATTTTCAAAAATTAAAGACTCTTTATGACATACAATGAATTTTATACCTAATTCATTACAAGCTTTATGAACTTCTTTTTCTGTGTAATATCTAAAATTAAAACTTATTATCCCCGAAATTTTAATTTTATTAACAAAATACTCTAAGGTTTTTTTTATAAAAATTTTATAATTTTCTTTAATTTTTTCAAGATCTTTGTTTTGGACCATGTAATTATTATCTGATATTTGATTTAGATATTTTGAAAAAAACTTATTAAATATTTTTTTTATATCTGATCTTTGAAAAAATATAAAATTGTGCTCGCTTGAATTATCTTTAATTAAATATTCAAGATCATCTACACCATAGGTCCTATAAAAAACTAATATTTTTTTTTTACTCTCTGTTTTTTTTTTATATTTTGAAAAAAAATCTAAATTATTAAGTCTGTAGATAGAAATTCTCCAAGATATTGCACATAAATATGGACTTGATAAAATAAGTCCAGTTGTAAGAATTACAGATGATAAATAATTTAATATTAAACTTAAAATCTTTTTTAAATAATCAGACAGCATTAAACTAATTTAATTTTAGTTTCAAATATCTCATAATTCTTTTTTAAAAAAAAGGTTTTCATTTCTAATATGTAAAATAAGTATTTTGAAATTAAATATAAATCCTATTAAACTAATACATCTAAATTACAATAAAATAAATATTAAAACAAAGTGGCAATAAATAGTCTATAATTACAAATAAATTAGATATTTAGAAAATTTAATTTTTAAATCAAAAATTTACATAATATATTAAAGTATGAAATTTAAAAAAAAAAATACAAAAAAACGTGTATTTTGTTTTGATCTAGATAACACTATTTGTAAAACTAATGGCAATAAATACAAGAGCTCTGTTCCTTATAAAAAGGCGATAAAAATTATAAACTCGCTTTATGATAACGGGCATATTATTAAAATTTTTACGGCTAGATTTATGGGAAGAAGTAATGATAATTATAAAATTGCAAATAAAAGAGCTTATAAATTTACTTTTAAACAATTAAAAAAGTGGAATTTAAAATTTCACAAACTATTTGTAAATAAACCAAGTTCAGATATTTATGTGGATGATAAATCTTATGGTTACAATAGAGATTGGCAAATAAAATTTATAAAATTTATAAAATAAATGTATGAATAAAAATATTATTAAAAAAAAAATTTCTAAATATTTAGATCAATATAACTCATCAATTACATATGGTAAGATGCAGTCAGATATATTTAATCAAATAATTTTAGAATTAAAAAAAATTAAAAGTAATAATAAAATTCATGTATTTGGTAACGGAGGAAGTGCATCAATCGCATCTCATTTTAGTATGGATTTAACAAATAATACTAATATCAAATGCTTCAACTATAACGATTCTTCAATTATTACATGTTTCTCAAATGACTATAAATTTGAAAATTGGATTAAAAAGGTAATAGAAAAGTACGGTAATAAAGATGATATTGCAATTTTTATATCATCAAGTGGAATGTCTAAAAATATGATTAATGGAGTAAAAGCTTCAAGAAAAAAAAGATTTAAAAAAATTATAACTTTAACGGGGTTTAACAAAAATAATAATCTAAAGAAGATTGGAGATTTTAATCTATGGATTAATTCTAAAAACTACAATGTTATAGAGTCTACTCATCATCTTTGGTTATTAATGATAGTAGATCTTATGAAAAAATAACTTAAATCACTGAAGTATTTTTTTTAATAGATAAAATATTTTCAATTAATAATAAGTCTTTTCTAGATTTTATAATCAATTCTTCTAAAGCAAAATGAAGTTTCTTTTTATTATTTAAAAACTTATTATAAATAAAATATCTTTCTTTTTTTATTTCTGGAAGCATAAACAAACTATAAAAAATCATTCCATCAAAACTTTTAATTCTCTTTAAAACCTGTTTTAAATTTTTATGATTTTGAAAATTATACTCTGTAGCACTTAATTTAAAAAATAATTTATTTCTTACAGAGTAATCTTTAATTACTAAATTTTGGACTCTCTGAGGTATAAAATTTCCTCGAATTTCTTTCGAAAAAATATAGCCCCTATATCCTAAATTATTTTTCATTTTCTGAAAATTCAAAGCCTAATTTTGTTGCTGGCAAAATTTCTAAGGGAACAAAAGTTTCACCAATATCTTTTTTTCCATAAGGAGACAATAAAGATTTAAATCTACAATTCATACTCCATCTTGAGGATTTTTCTTTATTAGTTTGATTACCATGAAGTAGTTGATGTGAGAACATTAAACCTTGTCCATAATTAATTTTTAAAAATTTTTTTTTAATTTTATTAGATTTAAAATTATCTAAGTTTATTTTTTTTACATTTTTTAATATCTTTTCTGATTTTTTTTTTTCATAAATAAACATTGAGTTTGTTTTTTTACAATTTACTAATGGTAACCAAAAGACCACTTCAAAAGGTGAGCACCCCGACCAAACATCTGAATGCATAGGCAAAAGCGCACTATCATCATTGGGTATTTGAACACTAAGATTAACTTTTCTCTGCATCGCTAATTCAGGGCCACATAAATAATTCAGTTCATTTTTACAAATTTCATAGTAACCATTTAAAAAATTTTTGTTTAAATTTATTGCTGAATATATTTTTAGTTTAAAAGTATTTAACTCTTCAGGTTTGATATATTTGTGAATTTTTTCTAAAGTTATTTTTTTTTTTAAAATTTTTTCAGATTCTTTTTGGATAATTTTTTTCAAAAAATTAAGCTTAATTTTATTTTTTATATTAAAAATAAAATATCCTTGGCTTAGAAATTTATTAATATTTTTATTATTCATATTCTACCTGAAAAAAATGAATTCATAGTCACCTTTATAATTAAACAATTTAAACAAATAAATCCATTCATTTTTTGAAAAAAAAGATTTACATGTGAGAGCCCAGCATTGTAAATTAAAAAGTTCTTTTTCATTGTTATAGCTTTCAACGACAACATAACATTTCTTGGAAAGAAAATTTATGTTCTTAAAAGCCTTTTTTAAATTTAAGAACTCTAAATTATGCAAACAGTTTATAGATATTATCAAATCAAATGATTTTTTTTTCAATTTTAAATTATTTATATTTTCTGCTTTGCAAACTTTTAAGTAATTTTTAATTTCACTATGTGAGTTATTAATAGCATAATTAGAAATATCTATACCTAGAAACTGAGCTTTAGGAATTAATTTTTTTATTTCATACAATAAAAATCCCTTCCCGCACCCTATATCTAAAATTCTTGATTTATTATTTAGCCTATAATTTTTTACAATTTTTTTAGCTAAACTCGTCCAATATCCCTCTAAATATTTATATCCACCATAACCATATTTTCTAGACCCATCCCAATAATCATACCCGTACCTTGATGCAATTCGCATTGAATCAATTTTTTGATTTTTCATTCTTTTTAAATAATCTCTTTTTGTGGAGCTGTGAATTTTTTGTATATAATTTTTAAGTCTTTTTTTTTTCATTAATTTTGATTTTTTTTAATATATTTTTGGTAATACTTTTTGAATTTAAACCATAATAAGAAATAAGCTCATCATGAGAACCGTACTTGCTATTAAATTTATCTGGTAGACATATTTTATATAATTGGATTTTTTTTTTTAAATCAAGTTCATTTATTTTATCTAACAGAATACTTCCTAATCCACCTTTTGAAATGTGTTCTTCAATTGAAAAAATATAATCTATATTTTTTAATTTAAGTTTTAGATTATTTAAATTTATTGGTTTTAAAGAGGGAACATGAATTAATCCAACATTAAACCCCTTCATTTTTAAAAGCTTTACACTCTGTAAGGCTTCTTGAGTTAACGACCCTGTAGAAAATATTGTATATTTTTCAGGTTTTATAAAAGTAACGATTTCTCCTATTTTAAACCTTTTGCCCTGAGATATTATTTTTTCATTACCCCTTGCTAACCTAATATACATTGGGCCTTTCCATTTTTGTGATTGTAAAATTAATTGTCGCATTTCATTTTTATCACAAACAGAAAATACTGACATATTTGGAATTGAAGTCATTATTGAAATATCTTCAATGGCTTGGTGGGTTGGTCCCAAAGGACCATAAACTAAACCACCTCCATTACCTACAAGTCTTACTGGTAATTTATGAAGGCCTAAATCAATAACATTTTGTTCAAAGCTTCTTCTTGTTAGAAATGTAGCTATTGTATTTACATATGGAATAAATCCTCTTAATGCCATGCCTGCAGCTGTACCTACTATATTTTGTTCAGATATTCCTTCCATAAAAAATCTCTTGGGAAATTTTTTTTTGAAATTAGCCATTACATTAAAACCCAAATCTGATCCAATAAAAATAATTTTTTTATTTTTATTGGAAATTTCAAATAATGTATTAAGCCAAGTATTTCTCATTTTTAATTATAAATTTTTTTTTAAATATTCTAATTCCTTATCAGTAAGTTTAGATTTATAATGCCACTCAGGAGAATTCTCGATTTTTGAGATACCCTTACCTTTAATTGTGTTACAAATTATAACAGTTGGTTTAGCTTTTTTTTTGATAGCTTTATTAATAGATCTATCTATTTCATTAATTGAATGACCATTAATCTCGGAAACATTAAAGCCGAAACTTTCCCATTTTCTTTTTAATGGCTCTAAAACTGTAATATCTTTTATTTTACCGTAAGATTGCATTTTATTGTAGTCAATTAAGGTTATCAAATTATTTAATTTATGTTTAGATATAAACAATGCTGCTTCCCACACACTTCCTTCATTGATTTCTCCATCTCCAAGTAAAACAAAAACCTTTTTATTTATTTTTAATATTTTATCACCTACGCACATTCCTGCTGCAACTGAAAGTCCATGTCCTAAAGATCCAGTTGAAAAATTAACCAGTGGAACAAAGTGTTCTGGATGACCTCCTAAAATTGAGTTTATACCTGTAAATGAGAGAAGAGTTTTTTTTGATATTTTATTTATATCATATAAAACTGAATAAAGAGCCAAACATCCATGGCCTTTACTTAATAAAAATTCATTTTGATTTTTTTTCTCTTTAATATGTTTGTTAAATATAACTCTTATAATCTCGAGACATGAAAATGCTGGACCAATATGTCCTCTTCTATACTTTTCTAATGCATTAACTATATTTAGTCTTAATTTAATTGACTTTTGGTCTAATTTAATATTTTTTGGATTTACTTTTTTAGTATTCATAATTAAATCTATGATTAATACTCTATTAATAAAATATGTTAAATAAAATTTATTCATTAGAAGAATTAAAAGAAAAAACTGACACTTTGAAAAAAAGAGGATTGACTATAGGAATATGTCATGGTTTGTTCGATTTCATTCATCCAGGTCATTTAAACCATTTAAATTTAGCAAAAAAATCTTGTGATATTCTTATTGTAACAACTACATCTGATAATTTTGTAAAAAAAAGCCTATTTAGTCCATTTTTTCCTGAAGAACAAAGAAAATATTATTTATCTAATTTACAAATGATAGATTTCGTAAGTGTAGTAAATGATGAAACCGCAGAACCAGCGATAAAAAAAATCAAACCACATTTTTACTTTAAAGGGGAAGAGTATAAAGAGAATGATAACATCGGTAATTTATCAAAAGAGAAAAAAATCTGTAAAAAATACAATGTTAAAATAAAATTTATTGGTGAGAAAAAATATAGCTCATCAGAATTAATTTCAAAAAATCTTTTTTTAAACCATGACCAGGAATTAATAAAAAATATAAAAAATCTTAGAAAAAGTAGGATTAGTATTGATAAAATTTTTGATCAAGCAAAGAATAAAAAAATTTTAATTATTGGAGAAGTAATCTTTGATCAGTATACTTTTCTTTTGACACATGGTCTTTCACCTAAATCAAATAATATATCTGGATCGATTGAGAGGGACAAGATGATGGGAGGGGGTGCATTAGCATCTACAAGATTTTTAAAACAATTCACAAAGAATGTGGATTGTTTGTCTATAATAAATAAAAATATTAAAAAAGATTTTAAAAGAAATGAATTATTAAAAGGAATAAATGGATTTATTTTTAGCAATGAATTTCCAGATATTATCAAACAAAGATATATTCAAAAAGAAAATAATGTTTATTCACAAAAAAAATTACTTACTGTAAATAATTTTTTCAACACCAAAATAAGCAAAATTGATGAAAAAAAAATCTTAAGTTTTCTAAAAAAAAATATAAGAAAATATGATCTTGTAATTGTGCAAGATTTTGATCATGGATTAATTAACAAGACAATAGCTAAATACATTAATAAAAATTCGAAAAAATTATCCCTTAATTCTCAGACAAATAGTATGAATTATGGATTTAATATAATAAACAGAAAATTTAGAAAAGCAGACATGTTTTCCTTAGATAAAACAGAGCTTGAGTTGTATGCTGGTTCGAAAAATATAGATTATAAAAAAACTTTAATTAAACTAAAAAGAGATTTAAAAAGTAAAATGGGATTTCTTACTTTGGGTCCTAAATTTAGTTTATTGTCTGCAAAAAAAACTTATAAAATAAATGCCTTGGAACAAAATATTGTCGATGCTGTTGGTGCTGGAGATATATTTCACTCATTTTCCTCTTTATTATTTTTGCTCACAAAAAATGAATTTTTAAACTTGTTTTTGTCTCAAATAGCGGGAGCTCATGCGGTGAAAATTCTTGGAAATGAAAACTTTCCAAAAAAAAATCAAATTTTAAATACTTTTAAATTTTTTTTAAATTCTTGATATTTAACATTAATATAATATCTATCTCTTTAAAATTTTATAAAAATATATGAGAGTTTTGATTACAGGTGGAGGTGGTTATAAAGGTACAATCCTAGTTAATAGACTTCTAAACTCAAAAAGAATAAAACAGATAGTAGTTATAGATACTTTCTGGTTTGGAAATTATTTAGGTAAAAATAAAAAACTAAAAATAATTAAAAAAAATATATTAGATATTAGTATTAAAGATATTAAAGGTGTTAATACTATAATTCACTTAGCTGCAATAGCTAATGATCCAGCCTCTGACTTAAATGTAAAACTTACTTGGGAATACTCATGTCTTGGAACTATGAAATTATGTGAGCTAGCTAAAAAGATTAAAATCAAAAAATTTATATTTGCTTCATCAGGAAGTGTTTATGGCATAAAGAAGGAGAGACAAGTTACTGAGAATTTAGATTTAAAACCTATTTCTGATTATAATAAAACTAAAATGATTACAGAAAAAATGCTTTTAAGTTATGGTAAATTTTTTAAAATTTATATTATAAGACCAGGTACTGTTTATGGTTATTCCCCGCGAATGCGACTTGATTTAACTTTAAATATTTTAACATTCAGTGCACTTAAAAAAGGCATTATCAAAGTCTTTGGGGGTAAACAAATTAGGCCAATGATACATATTGACGATATAACAGGAATTTATTTATATATATTATTTAACAAGGTTAAAAGTGGTATTTACAATGCGTCAAATACAAATATTTCTATTTATAAACTTGCTTTGTTAATAAAAAAAGTTATTGGAAAAAATATAGAAATTAAAATTCAAAGAAGTAATGATCCAAGATCTTATAGACTTAATTCAGACAAAATAGTTAAAGCTGGATATGATTTTAAAAAGAATATAATAGATGGTATTAATGATATTAAATATTTTTATGAAAAAGGATTAATAAAAAATGATGAAAAAAACTACTCAATTAGTTGGATAAAAAAGTATGATGAAAAGTAACTTTTTAATAAAACAATACAATAATGATCTCAAAAAATCTGTTAAACATAATTATCTTGCTGAGCAATTTTTTGATTATAATAAAATATTTAAAAAAATAAAAGCAGTTGTAAAAAAAGGCGATTACACTCTTGGAAATGAAGTAATAAAATTTCAAGAAAATATAAAAAAAATTACTGGTGCAAAATATTGTTTAGGTGTTGGAAATGGAACAGATGCACTTTATCTTGCTTTAAAAGCGCTTAATATAAAGACTGGAGATGAAGTAATCACAACACCTTATACTTTTATTGCAACAGTTGCTTCTATAGCTACTGTTGGAGCGAAACCAGTATTTGTAGATGTTAAAGACGATTATAACATTGACGAAAATCTTATTGAAAAAGCAATAACAAGAAAGACTAGAGCTATTATGCCTGTTCATTGGAGTGGAAGACCATGTGAAATGACAAAAATTAAAAAAATTGCAAAAAAATACAATCTCAAAATAATTCAAGATAGTTGTCACGCGATAATGTCCAAATATAAAAATAAAGACATTATTAATTTTGGTGATATTTGTACTTACAGTATGCATCCTCTCAAAAACCTTAATGTTTGGGGAGATGGTGGATTTATGGTTACAAATAATAAAGTAGTTTTTAAAAAACTAGAACTTATGAGAAATCATGGTCTTAAAGATAGGAATACTTGTCTAAACTTTGGTTACAATTCAAGACTTGATACTATTCAAGCAACAGTTGCGAATTATAAAATTAAAAATAAACTTAAAAATATAACTAAAACAAGAATAATAAATGCTAAGCATTTAGATAGTTTATTGAAAAAAAATAAAAATATTAAAACTGTTTCAAGACTTCCTCATCTAAAAGAAGTTTTTCATTTATATCAAATAAACACAAAAAAAAGAGATGCTCTTGTAAAATATCTACTTAAAAATAAAATAGACGCAAAAGTTCATTATCCTATACCAATACACTTGCAACCAGCTGCTAAATATTTAAAATATAAAAAAGGAGACTTTCCCATTGCAGAAAAATTAGCAAAAACATCTATATCTTTACCTGTACACGAATTTGTAAATAAAAATCAAATAAATAATATAGCGAGTTTAATAAATAATTTTTACAAATAAATTTTTTAATGAAAAAAATCTTAATTCTTGGATCTGACTCGTTTTCAGGTTCTTCTTTAGTTAATTATCTACTTAATAAAAATTATAAAATATTTGGTGTAAATAGATCATTAAAAAAAAATAAATACTTTCAACCCTATAAAAAAAACTTAAAGAGAAAAAATTTTAAAAATTATAAACTTGATATAAATGAGGAAAAAAATAGAGAAGCTATTTGTAGTTTAATTAAAAAAAATGGGATCAATTATATTATTGATTTTCTTGGACAAGGGATGGTAAGTCAAAGCTGGGATTCACCTAAAGATTGGTTAAATACTAACATATTAAGTAAAGCTATTTTAATAGACAAAATTGTAAGAAAAAAAATTAATATTAAAAAGTACATTAAAATATCTACCCCAGAAGTTTACGGGAGCATTAATGGAAATATAAGAAAAACTAATACTTTCAATCCTTCTACACCATATGCAGTTTCACACGCTTCTATCGATATGTTATTAAAAACTTACTTTGAAAAATATAAGTTTCCAGTAGTTATAGGAAGATTTTCTAATTTTTATGGAGACCACCAACAACTATATAGAATAATACCAAGAGTTATATTTGCAGCTTTAAAAAAAAGTAAATTTTATTTAGAAGGAAATGGAGAGTCAAAAAGAAACTTTTTATATATCGACGATTTTTGTAAGGGAATTTATTTAATGTTACAAAAAGGTAAAATTAACAACACCTATCATTTTAGTGGAAAAAATTTAATTTCAATAAAAAATCTAGTTACAAAAATTTGTAAAATTATGAATTATGATAAAAAAAAACTTATAATTTACAAAAAAGAGAGGAGTTCATTAGACAAAGTTTATAAAATGGATACTAAAAAAACTAGATCTGAGCTTAGATGGAAGGATAGTATTACTTTGGATAAAGGGATAATCAATACAGTCAACTATATGAAGTATAATTTTGACTTAATCAAAAATTTAAAACCTATTTATAAACATAAAAGGTAATTTATTTTTTATCAAACACATATTTTTTATTTCCAAAAGCTCCTGCTGCTTTCATCGCTTTTTCAAAATTAGTTATAGACTCCTCTGAAAAACTTTTTCCAGGTCTAATCTCGTCTGAAAAATATGAATTTTTCTTTCCACATACATGAATTGCACTATCCCCTTTTTTTTCTACAAGATGTTTTGTGTCAGATGAAATATATCTTATAGCAAAACCTATTCTTGGGTTGTTAGAATTATTCACACCGCTTCCGTGAACTGTATTAACATGATGAATTGAAAATTCCCCTGGTTGAAGCTCTAAACATTTCGGTGGATTTTGCTCAATAAATTTGTCCAAGTTTTGATTATATGATAACAGATCTTTGTCAGATGTTGTTTTCTCTCCTTTTAAATATGACTCCCTAGCGTTATTTACGTCGAGCTTTTTTATAATTCCATTTTTATGTGACTTAGGCACAACAGACAATGCTCCAGACTCCTCTGTGCTCTTGGTTAGAGCAATCCACGCTGAAACAACATTATTGCTGGTCAGTTGCCAATATGGATTGTCCTGATGGAAACTTACAATTTTACCCTCCCCAGGTTCTTTGGGGAAAAAAGCAGACGACCAAATGTATATATCTTCGCCAATTATTTGTTTTACAGAGGAAATTATGTTTTCATCAAAAGCAAGATTATCAAAAAATTTAGATAACAGATTTGGCTTTAAACTTACACTGTAATTAAGTTTTTTCTTACAAATTTTCTGAAAATTGTAATATTCTTTAATTAAATCATTGCTATTAATATTATTTTTTAACTTAAGTGGATATGCAAATCCATTTTCATCAAATTTGTCTAAATTATATTCCATAATTAATTTTTAATTAATTCGTTAAATTTATATATTATTTTTTTTAAAATCAAATTTTTTGTATCAAATTTTAAATTATTAATTCTGCTCACTGGTGTTATTTCGGCTGCTGTTCCGGTTATAAAACATGAATTATAATTTTTTATATTTTTAAGAGAGATTTTTTTTTCTCTAATTATAATTTTGTTTTTTTTACATAATTTAATAACTTCTTTCCTTGTTATTCCATTCAAAAAACTATCAGCTTTTGGAGTTTCAATAGAATTATTTTTAATAAAAAAAATATTTGAACTAGTTGTCTCACAAACATTTCCTGCTAGATCCTGCATTAAAGCGTCATCATATTTCTTTTTCTCAGCATCATGCTTTGCTAAAGTACAAATCATATATAATCCCGAGCATTTACTTTTTACTGGAGCACATATTGCTGGAGGTCTTCTCCATTTAGAAATAGTTAATTTAATACCTTTTTCTTTTGCATTATTGGAATAATAAATTGGCCAGTCCCAACCTGCTATAGCCACATTTATTTTTGCATTTGATATTCCTGGAGCCATGGATTGTCCACCTCTCCAAACCACAGGTCTTAAGTATCCCTGCTCCAATTTTTGATTATGTATTAGTCGTTTACATGCATAAATAATTTTCTTTTTACTATAAGGTATTTTGATTTGTAACATTGAGGATGATTTAAAAAGTCTATCGATGTGATCCTCTAACTTAAAAGCCACTCGGTTATAAACTCTTATACCTTCAAATGTTACAGATGCAAAATGCAATCCATGGGATAATACATGTAGTTTAGCATTTATAGCATTTACAAACCTTCCATTATACCAAATTACACCTTTTAAAGTTTCATAGTTTTTAATCATATTTTTTTCTCTTATTCTTTGAAAAGTTTTTACTTAAAAAAAACACAAAAGAAGTTCTCTGGCCACTGGTAACTTTGGAAACTTCATGAGGTATTTTACAATCACTTATAATTATACTTTTATAATCTGGTTTGAAGATTTTCTTATTTTTATTCTTATACACTACATAATTCCCACCACTATATTTGTGTCCCAATTGTATAATTACAGCGTACAAATAGTCAGGATTGCTATCAATATCTAAATGGTATCCCACAAAAGAATTCTTTTTCATAAAATTTACCTGCGCTCTTCTTATATATAATGTTTTTTTTGAAACTATTTTTTTTAAAACATCAAGGTACTTTATATTTAATATATCAAGAACATGTTTTGAATACTTTTTATTTACAATTTCTGGCCTCTTAATATCGGTCATCAATCTACTAACATTTACATTATTTTTTTCTCCAGCATCACCTATTTGAACATATTCTTTTGGAATTTTATGCAACAACTTTTCAATTATTGTAAAGTCTTTTATATTTATAAAACTATCTCTTCCTTTGATTAAGACTGTGCCAAATTTTTTTAAATCAACTTTTAATTTATCTTTATTCATTTTTAAGTTATATAATTTTTTTTTAAGTAAAACACAATCCTATCAGATCCTAATTGATAAAATTCGGACATTCTATAATGATCGGCACCTAAAATTATTGCATCTTTAAATTTTTTTTTTATTAGATAACCCATAGATGCATATTCTGCCGCTTGGCTAATTAAAATTTTTTCATATTTTTTTCTATTTAAATCTCCGTACCATTTTTTATATAAACTTATTCTTGAGTCTAAAATCCTATCAAAATTTTCAATCTTATCTTTAATAAATTTAGAGTTGTTTTCATTAAATAATATCTTGTATTTTTTCACATGTTTTATCCATGTACTTTTATTTCCAAATATTTGGCAAAAGCTTTTATTCGATTTTATATGATTATCTTTAAAAATTGTATTTATGACTTTTTGATTTTGCAAAACTTTAAAAAGATATTGATTTTCGCTTAATTTTAATCTTTTTTGATTTTTAGAACTAAATGCCTCAAAATCTCCAATAACAATATAATGATCGTAATCAATTTTTATATTTTTAAAAAATATTTTGATGTCTTCAATATTTTCAAAAAGTCTTTTTGCTACTAATCCTTGTCCATCTTCAATACTATTAAATGTAAATTCGTACTTATTATTTTTTTTTACATTAGAATAATCTGGACAACAAGGTGTTACAATAATTAGTTTTTCTCTTGTTCTTTTTTTTTGCAATATCAAATTATAAAACCTATCAACATAATTTTGTTTTGGTTTTTTAAAACCAGCTTCAACAAATAATTTTTTTAAAGAAGTATAAAAAAATGATTTATATTGAAAATTATTTTCATTTTGAGAAATTAAACCATTAACCAATAAGGATGACAAAGAAATTCTGATTCCATTCACTTCTGGTATATTTAACTTATTTTTGTTTTCATCAAAATTTAGTAATAAATCAGGGTTATTTTTTTTTATATATTCATATATATAATAATTTCTTAAAGTATTTTTAATTTTACCTTTTTTAAATTTTTGGAAATTTTTTCTTATTTCGCATAGTTTATCATAAGAAATATATTTACTCATTTTTAAATCCTTTTGTTTTTCAAAATTACTTTCATCAAAATTTATAAAATTTATTATTTTCTTACTTATTTTTCTTGGTATAAGTTTATTTTTCTCAATAATATTTCTAGAATATAAGTAATCCATATGATCTAAGACTTTGTGTGTTTATTTAAAATTTTAATAACTTTTTTTGACATTAAATATAAAGAGTTCTTTGCTAGCTGAGGATTTTTCCAGTCAATTCCCACATAAGTTATCGTATTAAAATTTCCAATATTTTCTCTTAATTTTAGAATCTTTTCTGCAACCTCATTAGCTCCACCTGCTATAACTAAATCTTTCAATATTTTGTGAGGGTTTATATTTTCTTTTTTATCTTCAGGATTTTTTTTTATTACATCAATCTTCCCGTACTTTTCCAGTTTATTCATTATTTGAACTAATGTTTTGAAGTAAGGACTCTTTGTCGAAAAAACATAATCTTCTGTTACTCTTTTATTTTCATTAATGAATATTTTTCTTGCGACTCTCCAGTTTTTTTTCATACCATTAAATTTTTTTTGAATTCCTTTACTATGATATTTCAAACTTTCTTCCTGCAAGAAATTTGAACTTAATAAATTCCAACCCTTTTTACTGAGTGCTTCAATAGATTTTGTATTCCTGCTCAGAGACGTGCATACGATTTCGGGATGAGGTTTTTGATAGGTATTCATAAATGTTCCTATTGACAATTTTTTATCAAAAGTTTTAATAGTATTGATATTCCAATATTTACCTTTTAAATTGTATGGTGGTTTTAATTTCCAAATTTTAATCATGTGATTTATGCTTTCTAAAAACATTTCATTTCTATTTTTTTTAATTGTATTGAATGCCTCCATGTCAGAGACCAGGCTACCTGGCCCAATACCAACTATCAATCTTCCAGCGGAAATGTGATCTATCATTGCAATGTCTGAAGCAAGTTGTGCTGGGTTATGGTGTGGTAGATTTAATGTTCCTGTGCCAAGGTTTATATTTTTAGTTTTATGAATTAACGAAGAAATAAAAAGTAGACTAGAACTTATTCTTTCATGTTCATCGGTCAAATGTTCACCTAGAAAAGCCTCTTTAAAGCCTAATTTATCTATTAATAATATTGCATTTTTATCCTCTTCAAAACACCTGGACAAACTTTTGTTCTTTGGATGAACGGGAAAAGAAAAATATCCTAATTGCATTGATTGTATTTACAATAAACCGATTGAAGAAATCAAGTTGATAATTATTCTCAACTAGATATAAGTAATTATGATAAGTCAATTTTATAAAAAACTATTTCAAAATCTTAACTCAAACAATATTTTTTACACTTATTATGAGAAAAACTACTTATATACAGATCTTAAAAAATTTTTTCATAGATTTTGTAATGTAATTAGTTTTTTACAAAAAAAAAATAATAAGATTTGTATATTATCTGAGAAGTCTTTTGAATTATATGCTGCCAGTTTAAGTATAATTTTAACAAATAATACATGGATACCTATATCAAATAGTTCACCAGAAAATAGGATCTATAATATTATTGATAGGGTTAAGCCAGATTTATTTATAATTCAAAGTCTAAACACTTTAAAATCCCTGAAGATCAAAAATTATTTGAAAAAAAAAGGTATAAATTTGATTACATATGATGAAATAAATTATGCAAAAGAAATTTCAAAATACGAACCTCAACAATTTCAAAAAAATGATATAGCAATGATTTTTTTTACCTCAGGATCAACTGGTAATCCTAAGGGAGTAAAAATAACACATGGATCATATATTTACTCTTTGATGCAACAAATTAAAAATTTATATTCTAGTAAAGAAAAATTAATATTTGGTGATTACCATGATATTTCATTTGTAATATCACTAAATATACTATTTCCTTGTTTCTATCTTAAGTCAACTATATCGCCAGCAATAGAAATTAAAGATATTTTATTTCCTGTTAATCATGCTGTCGAAAATAACATAAATACATTGGTAACTGTTCCTACTCTAATAAATAAAATAAGAAATTATTATAAAAAAATTTCTAAAAAATTTAGGTTGAAAAATTTAATTTTGTGTGGCGAACCTTTTTTTGTAGAAACATTAGAATATTTAATTAAGAAAAAGATTTCGAAAAATTTGTTTAATTGCTATGGAAGTACAGAGTTATCTCCATGGGTTTTTTTTCATAAAATTAATCAAAAAAAAATCAGTTTTTATAAAAAAAATCATCTTGTGCCTGTTGGAAACCCATTCAAAAATGTTAAAATAAAAGTTTTAAATGAAATTTTGTATATTGGTGGACCAACTCTAAGTGCAGGTTACTTAGAGGAAGAACAGAATAAGTATAGCTTTAAAATTTTAAAATTTATAAAATATTATATAACAAACGACATTGTTGAGAAAAAATCTAATCTTTTTTTTATAAAAGGAAGAAACGATAATGTTATAAAAATCCAGGGGCACAGAGTGGAATTACTAGAAATAGAAAATATTTTAAGGTCTTTCAAAAAGTTGAGAAATTGTTTTGTTTTTACAAAGGAAATATCATCTTACGATAAAATCATATGTGCAGCAATCGAAGCTTCAAATGTAAAAGTGAATAAAATAGAAAATTATCTAAAAAAATATTTGCCAAATTATATGATACCAAAAAATATACAGATTTTTAAAAAATTTCCACTCAATAGAAGCAACAAGATAGATAAAATTAGAATAAAATCTCAATTCAATTAGTCAAAAACTTTTTTTTTAATTACGTAAGTATTGAAATTTTTAATTTCATCTAAATAATTAACAAAACTAAATGCTGCTCCATTAAAATTAGCTTTTCTCACTTCCCTCAGTTGTTCTGCAACATCTTTAAAACTTCCTTTGATTATTTTAGACCCGCAAGAGGATGCTATAATATTTTTTTTACTCATCATTATTTTATACAAAGATTTTTTTCCTGCTTTAGCCACGTTTTTGATAAAATTTTTAGTTGCACCGTCGTCAATTTTTAATTCAGAATATTGTTGATGAAATTCGTTTGCTTCAGAACGGGTTTTTCTTGCAATAATATGAATTGGAGTGAAAATTTTTATTTTGTTACCTCTAACTTTTGCTCTTCTGATTAATTCATGATTTATTTTTTTTGTTCTTTCTAAATTTTCAAACATAGTAAAAATTGTACTACAATTATTTATTGCAAATTCTCGTCCATCTTTAGAATAGGCTGCTGAAATTATACTTGGATAAGGTTGTTCATATGATTTTGGATCACAATTAGCATATTTAATGTTAAAAAATTTACCTTTGAATGAAATATTTTTATTTTTTTTATTTAATAAAGATTTAAAAATTTTAACCCACTCTTCTCCAAATTTATATCTTTCATCATTTAGTGGGTCTAAATTATTAAAAAACATTTTATATTCATTATTATTCCATCCGCATACTACATTGAGTCCTATTCTGCCTTTAAAATAGGAAGAGATAGTGCTGATAGATCTTGCTGCATAAACTGGATGAATAAATGGGATATGTACAGTGGAATAAAAATATAGTCTTTTGGTTAAATTTAATAAAATAGATGCAAAGTTAAATGTTTCATATGATAGATTATTTGGATTTGTAGATCCTCCCCAACCTTGCCATTTTGATAATGGTAAAATGAAATCAAAATTATTGTTATCGCAAAAAATTACAAGTTTTTTTAGTTCATTCCAATCAGCCTTCCATCTTTTTTTATGTTTAGTTAAACTTAAGCCACTATTAGAATTGATACCAAATAACCCTATTTTGAATTTATTTTTTAATTTCATTTTTAATTCTATCTAAAGAAAAATTTGCATCTAGTTTGCTAATTGGAATTTTTTTTTTAAATTTTTTTTCAATTTCGTTAATTATATTAATAAAATCAAAAGAGTCTATGGTTCCATCCTTATATATTTTTTTTTTTAACATCTTTTTTTCTGCTTTCTTCCCATATTTTTTAATATGTTTATTTAAGATCTCTAAAAGAATTTTATCTGTTTCCATTCAATTACTTTTTTGAATTTAAAAAAATTTTTTCTAATTTTAATAGGTTTTTTGATCTTTTAAGCAATGGTCTGACGGGTGATCCAAAGTAAATAAACCATCCTTTAAGACTTTTGTTAACTAAAGAATTGCTGCCTATAGAAGCCCCGGTACTAATTTTTACATTTGGTAATATGATAGTATTTGCTCCAATATTTACATGCTTGCCTATTATTACATTCCCCTTTGTCTCTTTTTTATATTTTGTATCTGTAGTAGGATTTGTTAAACTTTCTCCGCTGTAATCATCATTTACTGTAAAAATTTTTACACCATGACCTAAACCAGAAAATGATTTTAGTTGAATGCCCATATGTGCTCCTAAAAATACATGTGATGCAATATGAACATAGTCTTCTATCACAAGCTTATTATCTCTAGTTAATATTACGCAAAAACTATCTATCCTTACATTATTCCCTATTGAAATTTTGTTAAAATTATTAATAACACAATTACGAGAAATTTTTACATTTTTACCAAGTTTTTTAAAATTAAATGCTTTTAGCTCTTCTTGAGAAAAATAATCTGAATTTAAAAATTTTTTTTTCATTTTATTATAAATTTTACTTTATTTTTAATTGTAATGAAGCATTTTAAAAAGAAGTATATCTTATAAAAATACAAAAATATAAGCTCAAATTCATAATAAAAGTATCTTAAAAATCTTTCAAAAAAATAAAATATTTTAAATAATATCAATGATTTTTTATTTTTTGAAAAAAATATTTTTTTTCTTAAATAATTATTTTTTAAAAAATTATGACTTCTGTAAGTCCATTTATATTTATACATTGCATTTTGATAATAATTTTTTAAATTCTTTTTGTTTAATTCAAAAAAAATACTTTTTAAATAATATATAAAGTTTAGAGGGCTCAATCTTTTAAAAAAAGTTTTAAGACCACTTTTTGTTGGAAAAAAAATAATTATGTATAGAAGAAAATGAAACTTTGGATTTTTTGCAATTGTATAAAATTTATAATTAAATTTCTTTATATATGGATAAAGTATAATCTCTAATAAAAGTAACTCATAATTAAAAAAATTATTAAAATCCGATTTATCCTCAAATGAACTTTTTATGAAATATTTAGACTTATCGTAACCCTTATAAATTTTACTACCCCACCAAATTTTATCTCTAAATTTTGGAGTGAATAATTTTTTATAATTAAATTTAATTTCTATAAAATTACAAAGAAATTTTAGAACTTTTTTGTTATTATTTTTTATATCTTCGAATCGAATAAAAACTGAATTTTTTTTGTTTATATTATTTCTTAAACTTTCAAAAGATATATAAAAATTTTTCATCCTACTTATATAATGATAATTTTTTAAATATTCTTGGTCTGTATAATTAAATCTTTCAGTTTCTATTTGAATATCAGCGTAAATTCTTCTCCAGAAATTTGTTAAAGGATGCCTCGTAGTAAAAATAATTTTACTCTCTTTAAAGTCATAAGAAATACCTTTTTGAAACCATTCCATGTCATGTGAATGAAAAAGAATTTTTTCGCCATAATTTTTTACACATTTTTGATATGCATAATGAATTCCCTCTACTATATTTGCATAGTTAATTGTTTTATTTTTTAAGTATAAAAAATAGTTTTGTTTAAATTTATTTTTTGAAATAGATAAATACTCATTTTTTTTATTCCCAAGTGTATCCAGTCCGCCAAAACTTTTTATGCTTCTGCTATCAAAAATTGAAGCATGAAATTTTAAAATAAGTTTATAAGAAAGAGAAATACTTAAGTTTCCATATTTTTTCTTCCAGTCCAAATAATGGGGATAGAGATATAATAAAGGGTAAGCTGGAATTGTCATAGTTTCCTTTGAATTTCCTAGCTGAGATTGAAGCAATTTGCTCCCAGCTCCACAAAAAACTATTAAAAAAACAAAATTTTTTGATTTCATAAAAAAAAGAGTATTTATATATTTATATTAAAATTTAATAAATATATAAATAATTTATGCATATTCTTCCCTCATTTTTAAAACAGAAAAAACTAGAGAAAGTTACAAAAGGAAAAGATAATTATTTATACATTGGTAAGTCTAAATTTTTAGATCTTACAGGCGGATTAACTGGTCACGCAATTTTAGGCTGGTCTAATCCATCTATCGAGAAAGGAATAATTTCTCAGATGAAAAAAATTTCTCACTTGGATTATAAAAATTACTATTCAGATTTAAGAGAGTCTTTAGCTAATATTTTAATAACTAAAAAGTTTGGACTTGGAAAGGTATTTTTTGTTGGTAGCTCAGGCGCTGAAGCTTGCGAGGCTTCAATGAAAATGAGTTATCAATACTTTTATGATCAAGGGAAAAAATCGAAAAAGTATTTTATTTCAAGAAAACAATCTTATCATGGTTGTACAACTGATGCTATTTCAGTTGGTGAGAGACCAAATTTAAATTTTTATAAACCTTTTTTTTCGAATTATAGAAAGAAAATAAATGAAAATAATATATTTAAACACAAAAGATATAATGAAACAGAATTAGAATATTCTAAGAGATCGGCGCTAGAGCTTGAAAAAATGATTATTAAAATTGGACCTAATAATGTGTGTGGTTTTATAGGAGAAACAATGCTTGGAGGTCTAATTGGAGATGTGCCACCCTCTAAAAATTATTGGAAATATATAAGACAAATTTGTGATAAATATAATGTCCATCTTATTTTAGATGAAGTATGGTGTGGAACTGGAACATCTGGAAAATATCATAACTTTGAGTGGGACTCAATTAAGCCAGATTTTGTCTTTTTGTCGAAGACATTGGCTGCTGGTTACGGGGCATTGAGTGCTGTACTAGTATCAAGTAAAATTGGAGAAAATTTTAATAAGTATTCTAAACAAATTCAATATTCTAATACTCACCAAGGTCATCTTTTGTCGGTAGCGGCCGCTTATGAAGTACAAAAAATTGTAAAAAATAAAAAATTTTTATCCAATGTATTGAAAAAAGGAAATTATTTGAGAAATACAATAAATAGTGAGTTAGCAGATCACGAATTCTTTTGCAATGTAAGAGGGAGGGGTCTTAGAAATTCTATTGAATATAATTGTGAAAATAAAAATGTTTTTGGCGTAACTCTTGCAGAAATTATGAAGAGAAAACATAAAATGATTATAAGTGGTAAGTGGCATAGAATTTGCCTTTCACCTTCTCTAAAAATAAAAAAAGATGAAATTGACCTTTTTAGAGACAAATTTGTTGAAGAGTTTAAAAAACTTAGCGCTAGATGGACAAAAAAATATTTTAAAAAATTAAAATCAAAGGCTACTTTTTAATATGACTAAATTTAAAATCGATAAATCTGGAAAAAGCCCAGCAATATTTGTTAAAGATTTTATACCAGTGTTAAGTTCAAGAGAGTTTAACAAATTAATAAAATATAAAACGAATGTTAGGTTTTGCCTTCATAAGTCTAGAAAAAATAAATTACAATGTATGATAAATTTGATTAAAAAAGGTAGTCAAATCAAAATGCATAAGCATAATAAAGAAGAAGTTTATTGCATATTTAAAGGAAATTTATCAATATCAATAAAGATCAAAAACAAGGTTAAAAACGTGATTATGACCGAAAAAAAAAACAAAATACTCTACATGCCAAAAAATATAATGCATTCAATAAAGACAAAATCTAATTATTGTATTTTTCTAGAATTAACCAGTGGTCCATTTTCTAGAAAGAATACTAGATATGAATAAAATTAAAAATTTAATTAAATATTTTATATTTATAATTTTAGTATTACCTATAATAATTTTTTTATATTTATTTAAACTCAGAATTGGATTTCTTGGGACTGATAAAATTGGCGATTTTACTACCATTTCAAATAATTTCTATTTAGATATAAAAGATAAAAAAATTAGTAAATATAACATTATATGGTTCCCGGCCAGTTCAATTTGTAATATTTTTTTATTTAAAAATGTTGAAAAACATTTTGTAATTTTTAACTCTTTTTTGCTTCATTATACTTTCGAATTTTTAAAAAGAAGAAAGATGCAAAATTTTATAATTGATAAAGCTTATGTAAATAAAAAAAAGGTTATCCAAAACTTTCATTTAACCAACAAATATAAAAGTATGATTTCTTTTAAGGGCTTTGAAGATGAAACTAGGAATATTGATAAAAAATACCAAATCGCTAATAAAAAAATTATTACATTTAGTGTAAGATCAAATCATTATCATTCAAATGAAATTGGAAGAACATCAGACAGAAATTATTCTATAGAAAGCTTAAAAAAAAGTTTAAAGTTTTTAAAAGATAGAAATTACGAAATTTTTAAAATAAATTCTGAAAGAAATCAAAACTACTCTCAAGATCTAACTGAATTTTTTCATGATCCTGTATTGGATAAGAAAAATGTAATACATAGTTATTTAATAAATAAATCTGAATTATTTATATCTTCTCCAAGTGGTCCTGTTGGAATTGCCTTAATGACACAAAGACCAATTATACTTATAAATTTTACGCCGTGGCATAACTTGATGTATTGTAATCCGCATTTTATAAAAAATATTATATTTAAAAAATATAAAAATATTTCATCTGGAAAAATTTTAAACTTTAAAGATGTAATAGAAAAAAAATTATATGAGTTGAATTATAAAGAAGATTTAATATCAAATGGATGGGATATAGTTGAAAATACTGAGGATGAAATTTTCAATGCAATATATGAAATTTTATTTAATAAAATAAATAATAGTGAAGAAATTAATGAAAAAAATAAAATTCTTAAGGAATTTTCTGAGTTCTACAAAAATCATTTTAATTTAGAAAATATAAACATAAAAGTTTCGGATTATTTTTTTAAAAATAATAAACAATTGTTTTATTTATAATTTCAATTTCTTAATAATTTTTAAACTTAAACTATTTACTGACTCATCAAATTTATTCTCAATTATAATATGAGGATTTATTGGATATTCCGCCTTAATATTTTTGCTTACTAAATTTTTATTTTGTTTATTTAAGTAAAGTTTCTTTTTTTTTTGGCTTATAATATCATCTAATTTTGATTTTATGTATATTTCTTTATAATTATTTATTTTCTTTTTATTCCATCTGTGAACTTGATGAAAAAGACTTACTGTAGATATAATAATATTAATGCCTTCGTCAGATAACATTTTGCATAATTTAGAGTAGAATTGTGCATACTCTAATCTTGACTTTCTATCAAATTTTTTGAAAGAGAATATTTTTCTGATTTCGTCTCCGCTTATTTCAAAGTATTTTATATTTTTTTTCTTAAGATGATAATTAATTTTTTTTGCTATACTTGTTTTTCCAGATCCTGGTAGTCCTGTAATCCATAATACTTGTCCATATTTTTTTTTTATCATTAAATATAATTAGTTGAATAATTTATTTTTTATGATTCATCAAATCAATTTTTTATAGATTCAAAAATCAAATTTATTATATATTTTGTACCTGAGTTTGACAGATGATTGTGGTCAAAATAAAAAATTTCTTTTTGATTATGTGTAATACATCTATTTTTAATAGTGTTGTTGCAAAAAAATTTGTGCGGATATACTCTTGTTATGTTTTTATGTTTGATTGAATCTAGTAATTTAAATGAGGATTCAGTCCGTGATTTAAAAACTTCATAGCTTGTTGTTATTGGGCTAATTTGTAATTGTTTTTCAAATTCTTTTTTATTAAGATTTACCATGATTTTAGGTATTCTATTGTAAATAACACTTTTAGTATCAAATCCGGTTTCAGGAATAGGATAAATTAATATTACTTCTTTTCCCATGTTTGCAATTCTTAAAATTTGTTCTTTGAAGACTGATTGAAAACTTTCTTGATATCTTGTTGATTGAAATTCTTCTATCCATACTTTTCCAGGCTCTATGCCACCTTCTTGATTATCAAATTTTTTACCAGATAAATACATAGGAAACCTGCCTCCAAAAATAAATATGCTTTCGGTTGAGGAATTATTAACATATTTTTCAACCTTTCTCTGATAGTCTAAGTTGCAAAAGTTGCTAATCTTCCCATTATCTTTATTTACTCTAACAAAGTTTGGCAAAAACAGGCATCTTGGATTTGTAAGATCGATAAATTTGTAGTTTTTATTAATAGATAATTTTTTTATCTCATTAGACATTGCTGCTAGGTGGCTATCTCCAATTAGGTAAATTTCTTTATTTGAATTATTATTGAATTCGCAAGGTTTATCTTTTCTAGAGTAACAATTTGTACCTTCATTATCTTTTAACAAAGTCCAGGGCCTTTCTTCGCTCAAACTTTTTTGTAGAATTTCTGGTAACCGCTCTGAAAAACCATTTTTGTTTATTGTTAGAAGAGAAATAAGAAAAATAATGATAGCTAAAATTGAAATTGAAATTATAAACTTACCTTTTAATATTTTTTCTCTATTTCTAAAAGGTTTTTCAACAAATAAATAACTTAAAATAGATACACATATTATTCCAAATAATATAAAAAATTTAAATAAAGATCCAAAATTTTCTGTATTAAAACTCCCAGCTATAGATAGGATTGGGAAATGCCATAAATATAAAGAATATGAAATCAAACCTAGCCATACAAATATTTTATTAGATAATATTGAAGTAATAAAATCACCTTTTTTCAAAGCGGATATAAAAATGACAATGCATATGATAGGTGCCAATGTATTAAATGAAGGGTGAAGTGTATTTTGATTAAATTTAAAGATTGAATATGATAGCAAAAATATAGCCAGAAACTGGAAAGGTATTCTTATATAATTTCTAAAATTGGAAATTTTGATATTTTTATTTATTTCAATAAATCCTAAAAGAGAACCAAATGCCAATTCCCATATTCGAGCATGTATTGAATAAAATGACAAAGATGGAAAAGTAAGAACTGTTAAATTTGATAAAAAGAAACTAAAAGCTAATAAATAAACTAAAAGATGTGGAATAAGATTTTTATTTATTTTTAATGTAATTAAAATCAATATTGGAAATACTAGGTAAAATTGTTCCTCCACTGCTAGAGACCAACTATGGAGAAACGGTTTTAAAAAGCTATCTTCTGAACCATATTCAAGTCCATCTTGCCAAAAAAAAAAGTTTGAAAAAAATATTTCAGAAAAAATTATTGACTTTGACAGCTCAACTAATTTATTTGGATTAAGAAATAAAAAACCAAGTATTAGTGTAAAAATCATAGTAAAAAATAATGCTGGTAAAATTCTTCTTGCTCTTCGCTCGTAAAAATTAGCTAAATTAAAATTATTATTTTGTTTTATTTCATTTAAAATTATAGATGTAATCAAATATCCAGATATAACAAAAAAAATATCAACACCTATGTAGCCACCTTTAAAAAAAGAAAAGGTCTCCCCACCAAATAATAAAATATTTGCGTGATAAAAAAATACTAAAAAAATTGCAATCGCCCGCAAACCATCAATTTCAGGTCTATAATTTAATTTCATAATGATTTAATTATATTGTATTTTAAAATTCATATTATAAATAAAAAACATGTTGAAAAACTTCATTATATCTAATCGTTTAATTTTATCTAATATTTTATCAAACTTTTATATAATTATTTCATTTTTTTTTCTAATATTTGTCTTTTATAGATCTGAAATTATTTATGAAGGACTGAGAGATGACTTTTACTTTAAATTTAAGGTATTGGCTTTTTGTTTTGTATGTTTTGCAATTCTTAGTTTTTTTCTGTCTTATAAGATTAATCTTACGTTATTTATAATTATTTTCTTAGGGGTTAGCGCAATCTATATTTGTGAAATTTATTTAATATTAGTGAACAAAAAAATACAAAATAAAGTTTATATATCTCAACAAATTAAAGAGGCATTTTTCATAAAAAACAATATTCAATTTGATGAAAGAACTAAATTAGAAATATATCAAGAAAACAAAAAATTAAATAAAGATATAGTTGCTAAATATTCACCTGGAGCACTTTTAGGATCTAATAATCTAGAAGTTTTTCCACTGAGTGGAATTGCAAATAAATTAACAATTTACTGTAATGAAAATGGATATTATTCAAAATATTTTAGCGATAGATATGGTTTTAATAATGATAATGAAGTCTGGGATAATGATAATATTGATATTATGATTTTGGGGGACTCTTACGCTCATGGAGCATGTGTAAATCGTCCAGACGACCTTACTAGTCAACTAAAATTAATTTCTCAAAAAAATGTAGTAACCGTTGGCTACGAGGGAAATGGCCCTCTTTTGAGTTATGCAGCATTTAAAGAATTTTCTTCAGATAAGAAATTAGATAAAGTTGTTTATATTTTTAATGAAAGTAATGACTTTAATGAAATAAAAAGAGAAATAAACAATAAGATACTTAAAAGATATCTTGATGATACAAAATTTAGTCAATCTATTACTAGTAAACAAAAGATGGTTGATAAGATTATCTATGAAAATCTTTTAAATTATTATGAGCAATTTTTAAAAAATGCCTCAAATAAAAAAAAAATTGAATACAAAGAAAGTATCTCGGTAATAATTAAAAGATTTATTTTTTTTTACAGAGTTAGATATCAGTTAAACGAAAAATTTGCGTTTGATGAGGAGGATTTTGAACCACTGGAAAAAATATTTAAAAATTATAAAAAAATTTCGAAGGAGAGAAATTTTGATTTTTATATAATCTTCATGCCAAGTTTTCAAAGATTAGTAAATAAACTAGAAGTTAATCGCCTTGCTAAAGCAAAAGAAATTGCAGAAAAAAATAATATTAAATATTTAGACGTCCATGAAGACATTTTTGGCAAAATGCAAAATTCTTTACAAATTCTACCTTTTGAGATGAAAGGTAAAATTGATGATCTTAATGCTAAAGGTTACAGGATAATAGCGAATGAAGTTTTGGATATGATCAATTAGTATTTAGTTAGAATTCCTATTGACCCTGTCGACTCTAGATATAAATAGGCAGTTTCATCCCTTTCACTCGTAATTATATCACGAATTCTGTCATTAATTGGCCAGATATTATGATTTTCTACTTTTAGATTATTATTTAAAGTTATCATATGAAGTGACATATCACCTTCTTCAATTTTTTTTCCCAATGCTCCAATTAAATAAATATACTGATTGTTTACTAGCATCGCATCAATTTGTGAAATACCTATTGCAGGTGTAAAGTATTTTGCTGGCTCAATGAAACCATATTTAGAATGAGATTTATGCAATGGTGAAATTTTATATGCTTTTTTACTTGGATAGTAATGTTCGCCATAAGAAGATATTGGCCAACCAAAGTTTTTTTCAGTATCAACTTTTAGATTATTTATATTTATCTCATCTCCACCAGAAGGACCATGTTCTGTAGATATGATAAAGTTTTGACCTTCCATATAATATAGACCCTGGGGATTTCTATGGCCTAACGAAATTATCTCATAGTCATCTGAGTTTAAATCTATAGAAATGATTTTTCCAAATACATTTTTCTTATTTTGCGCATGGCTTTGATATCTAAACTCACCAGTAGAAAACAATATTTTATTGTCTTTATAAACTGATAATCTTCCTCCACTTTGACCTTCCCAAAATGATCCAACTTCAGAATTTATCAATTTTCCAAATTCGTTTTCTTCCTTTACGCAATCTTTAGGAACAAAAAAATAATCAAAATTTATGTATTCAAAATTAATTTTAGCTCGTAATATAGATGTATTCCAACATCTTTCCTCTTTTTCATTTACAAAGCTTAAATAAATAAAATCTTCAATTATTAATATATCTTTTATTCCATATAAAGAATTCGAATAAAATTCTTTATATTTTATTATTTCTTTAATATTTGAATTTATATTTTTAAAATTTAATTCATTTTTATTTTTTGAATTAGTATTATCTGTATAAAAAACTAATCCATGACCTGTTACTAAAAAAAGATTTTCTTTATAAAGTTCTAGATAAGATGTTCCTATAGCTTTAAATTCGGGATGTTTAGAAAATTTTAAATCTTCACTTTTAAATTTGATTAAATTAAATTTACTCTCATTAAATGAGAATTCTTCCTGGTAATTTTTTTCAAAATTTATTTCACCTTTTTCAAAAATTAAATCATATCTATCGACTAATGATATATTTTTTTTTCTGTTTCCATGATTATCTTTACTTAAAAGAATATCTTTTAAATCTGCTTTAAACTCGCTTGGTATAAAAGATTTTATATATTGTATTATTGGATATTTGTCATTCCCAATACTTTTATAACTAAAATAAGAAAAAGTTAGAAAAGCAAATACCAATAGTAGAACAATTTTTTTCATAGATTTCTAACTTCATAGACAATTTTACAGATTAACGTAATGTGGCTTGTTTGTCCTAAAATTTATAGGCATCGTTTTTTTATTTATACGTTTTGATGGAATTAATCCAAATGCAAGTGAATATCTAATTTTTTTTGACAAGTTTAATCCATTTCCATGTATCAAATTCGCATCAAGAACTAAATAATGACTTTTGGGAACTTTAAATCTTCTTGCCTTTTTAAGTTCAACACCTTTTATGATTTTTTTTGGTGCATAATTCATTCCGCATTTATGTGCAGCTGAATGTTTTTTTATAGAGAAGTTTCTTAACTTTTTGACTTTAATTTTATTGTCAGGGATAAGATGTGACTTTGGAATGTATTTTACATTTTGTTTCAGATCAATATCAAAAATCGGAAACCAAAAATTGTATTGATAATTTAAATATTTATATTTGCCATAGAAATTTTCTCTATGGAAGGAAACAAATTCAGTTTCATTTTTTACTTTTGGGGATTTATTTGGTCGTGTTACAAAAAATGTCGTGAAAGAACTAACCATAAATTTTTCATCAAAAGAAAGTGTTTCTGAAAATTGTTTTGCGATAACTTTTTGCATTTTTTTTAAATTAATGTTTTTATTTATACTATTTAAGGTTTTAAGAATTAAATTGTGAAACTCTTCAGTTTCCATGCTCAAGTATTTATTTGTTTTTAGATTAAAATTCTTTTTAACGATTTTTCGTATTTTGGGTAAAAAGCTTGAGACAGAGTTATTTTTTAAATACACATATCCGTCAGAATTTAGTTTTCTTATTAAATTTGGTTTTTTTTTGAACATATTTCTAATGATCCTAATATTTAAAATATGTCAAGTCCAAATCTGTACGCATTATTATGATTTTTTTTTTAAATAAATAATATATATATCAATCATACTGAAATGCATGGTGGGAAATAAGTGTGAAATTCACTTGCTGTTCCTGCAACGGTTAAAGTCCGAGCGCCACCCAGTAAAGTCCGCTGTTGAATGAAGGCCAGGAAAAGTCTAGTTCTACAATTGAAAGATTAGCATCGGCATAAATAAACGAAAACTTTTTTTAAGAAAAGGTTTTAAATTAATAGGATGTCAAATGCTTTATAGAATTTTAATAATTTTAATATTTCTAATTTCAAATTTAAATGCTGATAATTTGGAAAAATGCGAATGGGATAATAGAGAGGGTATTGCATGTTTGACTATAAGCAAAACACCAAACACATCTGCTTATAATAATAATAATGTTATTAAAAAAGTTTTTAACAAACAAGAAATTGAGGCTGCTGGAGCAAAAGATACTTTAGATCTTCTAAAATTAATTCCAGGACTTGATTATTATCAGTCGGGTCAAAAGGGTCAAACAGGTGCAATTTTTATGAGAGGCTCTGAGTCAAACCACACTCTTGTTTTACTAAATGGTATTCCGATTAATGATCAATCAACCACAAATGGCATTCATGATTTTGGACAAGATTTTATTCAAACTGTGCAACAGATTGAAGTTTATAAAGGATCAAATGGTTCTCATTTTGGTCCTGACGCTATAGGCGGAGCGATAAATTTTATTACAGATGTTGATTATAACAATAGCATCTCGTTAAGTGGATTTGATTTTAATAATAATTCTATAAATTATAATCAAACCAAAATCACTGAAAAAGGATGGCATTTAAATTTTAAAGGTACCGCAAATCAAATGAAAACTGATAGTGCTATTGCTGATGGTACAGAAAAAGATGGTACTCAAAATTATCAAATTAATTTAAATGGAAATAAATGGATTAATGAAAATTTAAAATTTAAATCAACTTTTTATGGAAGAGATACTCATTCAGATTACGATAAAAATTCATCAACTGAAGAAAATGTTACCTCAGATAACAAAATGTATGCAATACAGACTGGTTTTGAAAGGTTTTCAAATAACACATTTGATAATTTTATTATTCATTATCATAACTATGATAGAAAATATGACGAACAAGGTACTGTAAATAAATATTATAGCGAGTCTATTACTACAAAAGCTGAGAGAGATGTGACCTTAAGTGATAGTCTTTCCTTTGGATATGGGGCAGAGTATAAATATGATTGGGGTGACTATACAACACTAACTTTTACCTCCCAAACAAAAGGACATTTAAAAAATTTAGGTATATTTGCAAATACCGGTTATAAATTTAATGACAAACAATATTTATCTTTTCATTTAAGGAATGATGATCATAAAGAAACAGGTGGCAATCACACCTATAAGGTTAATTATACTCAAATTTTCAAAAATTTAAAATTAGGCTTAACTCATTCTACAGGCTTAAAGAATCCAAGTCTTTATGAATTATATGGATCATCAAGCTCACATTCAGGAAGTACATTTATTAATCCTGAAAAAAGCACTACAAATGAACTTTATGCGGAGTATACTTTTTCAGAAAAAATTAATTTTGTTTCAACATTTTACAGAACAAATATGAAAGATAGAATTAAAATTAAATCAGATTGGTCGGGATATGAAAATAAAATTCCAGATACGACCCAAGAAGGAATTGAAAGTGAAATTAATTTAATGTTTCGAAATGATGAAAAAATTTCAATTTTGTCACATTTTGCAAAAAGCAGAACTGATACTGGCGGTCCCAATTCTAGAAGACCTGATTTATCATATGGAGTTGATTATGAAAAAAAATTTAATTTAAAAAACTATGGTCCCTTAAATGTAAATATTAATTATAGATATATAGGAGATCACATAGATTGGACAGGTTCAAAGAACGAATTTGTAAAAAGTGTAGATTTGGTTGATTTATCAATTAGAAGAGAGATTGGTAGCAATATTTTTTCTTTAAGTTTTACGAATTTACTTAATGAGAGATATGAAAAACCAGCAACTTATAGTCAAGATGGAAGACAATTTAGAATCGGCTTTACAAAATTATACTAGTTATTTTATTTTATTTTATTAAAATAAACATCCAATGAACTACTTAAAAATATCTTTAGGAATTTTCGCAGTGCTTGCCGCAAGCAGATTTATGCCTCACCCTCCTAACTTTACTAGTTTAATCGCCTTAAGTTTTTATGTTCCAGCTATTTTTGGTTTTAGATTTTTACCATTAGTAATTATAAGTTTTGCTGTTACAGATTTCTTTATAGGTTTTCACACGCTAACACTATTTACCTGGGGAAGCGTTCTTCTGATAGGAATTATTCCAAAATATTTAAATCACACAATTTTAAAACGAGTATCAGGTGCGTTTGCTGGTTCCTTATTATTTTTTATAATTACAAACTTTGGTGTATGGTTAATTGGATCACATTCAAACTCACTGGGCCTAGTTGAAACTTACTTTGTCGCGCTCCCATTTTTTGGGTATTGTATGGTTTCAACAATATTATATTCATTTATTTTTGAGATAATTTATAAAATACTTAAAACTAAATTAATTGTTTCTAACTAGAATAAAAAGCTTTTCTATAAAATTTTTTGTTTGTCATTGCTGATGCGGTTGCCAGGATATATGCAAGACCATTTTTATTATCTCCATATATATTATAGTAATCGTGAAAAAGTTCTTTTTGTTTTTTGCTGTGGGTAAATTCAAACTTTATACCATTAGGTTTAAAATATTTAGATGGATGATGTTTAAAATCAGAATTTATTAACTCAATAAAATCATAATGAAATTCTTTTTTCATTATTGTATCTTGATTGGATATCATATCTTTTTTTTGCATTAACATGAATGTCTGTAATTCTTCAAAAAAGTTTTTAGACTCACCATTCAATTTAAGATTTTCATACAATAATTCTTTAGCTACCGAAAATGCAATTCTATGCAGTTCTTCAATTTTTTCTAGAATACCGACAGATGTATATACTAACTGCTCGTTAACACCTACTTCCTCCGAAATATATTGCTTTAATATATCTTCATCATGTAAAACTTTCTCAATATCTTTCCTGGTATTATAAAGTTCTTTTGTCTCTTTTAAAAAATCCTCATATAAAAAGTTCAACTCTTTAGAATTCTTTACTTTTTCATGAATATTTAAAATAAATGATGAGACTCTAATATTGTTATTTTTAATTAGTTTGATTAAGTCTTCAAAAATTCCGTTATTATAAAACATTTCAACAGTTAGATTAAATAGACGACATTCTAGATAATCTTCGTAAGGAAGTGTTTTGCTACCTACACAAATTTCATCTATTTCTGGTGCATAAAATTTTTCTCCAAACAAAGTATATTGTTCAACTGTTTTAGGCACTACCCTAAACTTGGTTATAAACTGATGCCTTTCTCTCTCAGACCTCGAAGATGCTGGAGATGCGGGTAACATTATAAATTGATGAGATCTCGCTACATCAACTCCAGAGTCGATCATATCAATATTAGATTTAAAATGAGCTTTTTTTGAGTCGCCAGGCAAACCTAATATGATTTCTGAAAAACTTGTAGACTGCGTTTTATTTTTTGCCTCGTTTACTATTCTTATCATTGCATCACCAGAAATATTTATTCTTTTAACTTCTTTCAAAACTTCAGGATCTGTTGATTGTACTGCTGCATTGTAAGATGTATGTCCAATTATAGATAAGGCGTCCATTACTTTTCCTTTTTCATTCTTACCAGTGACACCCTCAAAACCTTCTGGCCAATTATATTCTTTCATAGTTGAAGCAATAACTTTGCAAATTTCTATATCTTGCTTGTACATTCCAAAGTTCGAGTCTGCTAAAGATAATACTTTTGATTTTGAGTTTTTTGCTAAGTACAAAATCTCTGATTTAATTCTGTCGTAAGAGAATCTTCTTACTTTATTGTAATAGCTATCTCCCTCCTGACAAAATGTACATGAAAATGGACAACCTCTTGTAGTTTCCATTAATGGTTTAAGTTCTCCTTTTTCTAAATGCCTATCCAACAAACCAATTAAATATGGAGAAGGTATTTCGTCCAAAACAGGTATTGGTAAAGGCATTTGACAGGTTATAAATTCACCATCATAAATATAGTGACAACCTGGAATTTTTACTTTGTCTTTCTTTATTTGTTGAACATTAAAGTCGTATTTAAATAAAACTTTTAGTAATTCTACAAAAGGAACTTCGCCTTCACCCACTATATAAAAGTCTATATATGGTCTAGATAAAAGAAAATCTTTTTGTTCTTCTTTATCATGTAAAGAATAGTTTGGGCCTCCAAAAATACTTACTGTGTCAGATTTTTTTTTTTTAATTCTGCTTACAGTTTCATATGCTAAGTTTTCATTCCAGATATAATTTGAAAAACAAGCTATTTTTGGAATTTTATGATCTAGCGACTGATGGAATTCATCAACAGATTTAAAAATTTCAAAATCAAGTTGATTTTCAAAAAATTTGTAAGCATACGCCGCAATCATTGAAATTCCCAAAGGTATAACCTTCGCGGTATGGTCTCTATGAGCTATATCAGCAAATGAAATATATGTTTTCATGTATTACGGATAACATAGATTAAACCTACTTACTATTTCAAATTTTGTCTTGAATATTAAATAATTGTTAATAGTTTTTATTTATAATATTGATTAAACTTAGTAGTTTTTAAAAAAACTCTTAAAATAGATAATATTTAATGAAAAAAGTATTAATTTTTGGTGCTGGATCTATTGGAAATCACATGGCTTTTGCATGTAGAAAACTTAGTTATGAGGTTTGGGTAACTGATAAAAATTCTAGCGCTTTACATAGAATGAAAACTGAAATTTACCCACAGAGATACTCAAAATGGGACCATAAAATTGAAATACTTGAATTTTATAAATTAAAAAAAATAGATTTGACATTTGACTTAATTATAATTGGAACGCCGCCAAATACACATATTAATGTTTATAATTTTTGTAAAAAACATATTTCATTCAAAAAAGTTTTAATTGAGAAACCATTATTTCAAATAGGAAATAAAAAAAGAAATATGTTCAAAAATCAATTAAAAAAAGAATTTATGTTTTGCGGTTATAATCACTCTATTAGCAAATCTTTTCAATATTTTGAAAAGAAAGTTATTAAAAAAATAAAAAATATTTATAAAATACAAATTAGTTGGTGTGAGTCATGGAAAGGTATATTGAATGCGCACTTCTGGTTAAAAAGTGAAAATAGCAGTTACTTAGGAAATTATAGATTAGGAGGTGGAGCGCTACAAGAGCATTCTCATGGATTGCATTTACTTTATCTATTACTGAAAACAAAAAATATTGACTTGACCAATACTAGTATAAAAAAGAAAATTTTTTTTTCAGATACAAAAAAATATGATTTGATATCAGGTTTTTCAGGTTACAGTAAAAATATTTTTTTTTCATATATTACTGATTTAATAACTTTTCCTGCAGAAAAAAAAATTAACATATACGGAGAAGGTACTAGAGCAGAATGGATATGTGGATTTACAAAAGACAGTGACGTAATTAGAATATACAGTAATAATAAACTAAAATACGAAAAATATTTTAAAAAAAGTAGATCATCAGAATTTGAAAATGAGATATCACATATAATGAATATAAATAATATTAATCAAGTAAAAAAGTCCAATTTATACCCTGGACATGCTTTTAAAATAGTTAATATTATGGATAAGATTTTTAAAGATGAAAAAAAATAATGTATTTGAAAAGTTGTTTGTTCTTGACTTGGCCAATAATCATTTTGGTGACTTAAATCATGCAAAAAAAATAGTAAAAAATTTTGCTGGAATAATAAAAAAACATAAAATAAATAGCACAATAAAATTTCAATTTCGTGATTTGCCTAATTTTATTCATAAAAATTTTCAGAAAAGTAATATTCACTATGTAAGAAGATTTTTAGATACTAGATTATCTGAGGACAAGTTTAATAAATTATTCAAATTCATTAAAAAAAATAAAATCAAAACTTCTTGTACACCCTTTGACGAAACTTCTGTAACAAAAATAGAAAATATGAAATTTGACTTTATAAAAATAGCTAGTGCTTCTTCACTTGATTTTAATTTACATGAAAGAGTAATAAAAAATAAAATTCCTAAAATTATATCTACAGGTGGTATTAGCATTGAAGATATAGATAAGATAGTAAGTTTTTATAGTAAAAAGAAACAAAAATTTGCAATTATGCATTGTGTATCTGCTTACCCAAGTGGTAACGAAATGTTAAATTTAAACTTCATTAAAAATTTAAAAAAAAGATATGGAAATATTAATATTGGATGGTCAACTCACGAAGATCCAAATGAGTTCTTGCCTGGTGCATTAGCTTTATCAAATGGAGCGAATATTTTTGAAAAACATATTGGAATTAATTCAAAAACCTACAGATTAAATAAATACTCAATAACACCAGAAAAATTCAATGAATGGTTAGAAAATTTTAAAAAAGCTGAAAAAATGTTAGGTAGCTATAATAAAAGGACGTATTCTGAAGAAATTTCTACTATAAATAAATTATCAAGAGGGGTTTACGCAAAAAAAGATATTAAAAAAAATTCTAAAATTTCTGAAAAAAATATATATTTTGCATTTCCAGCCCAAAAAAATCAACTCACATCACAAGATTTAAAAAAGGGAACAACTATTAAAAAAAGTAAAGTAAAAGACGCTCCTATCAAAAAAAAAGATGTTATTTTTGATAAAAAACTAATGGCAGAATATAAAATAAATTCTTATCTTCATAGAGCTAAGGCAATGTTAAACTATTGCGATATTAAAATAGGTGAAAGATTTGATATGGAATTATCACATCATAAAGGCATTTTAAATTTCGAAAGAATAGGCTGTTTTATTTTTAATATTGTAAATCGAGACTACGCAAAAAAAATTCTTATTATGCTACCTAATCAAAAACATCCCTCACATTTCCATAAACAAAAATATGAAACTTTTTCTGTTATTTTTGGTACTTTAAATTTAAAGGATGGCAAACATACATATAAATTAAAAAAGGGGGATACGGTAGATTTAAAAAAAAATAGCTATCATGAATTTAGATCAGGAAAAGAAGGATGTGTATTTGAGGAAATATCAACTACTAGCATAAAGTCAGACTCATTTTATAAAAGCACAAAAATTAATCGAATATCTCGAGAAAGCAGAAAGACGTTTGTTAATAGCTGGTTTGACTTTCCAGCGATTAAATTTTAATTTTAATAGTGATTAAAGATAAAAGTATAATTGCATTAGTTCCTGCCAGGGGCGGAAGTAAAGGAATAAAGCTTAAAAACTTAAAAAAAATCTTTGGAAAATCCTTAATTCATATAACATCAGATTTTATAGACAAATGTAAATTTATTGACAAAAAAGTAATATCATCTGACCACAAAAAAATACTATCTCATGCAAATAAGCTTGGTTTCATAACTTGTAAAAGACCAGCGAGCCTTTCAGGTGATAGAGTTCCTGATAATAAAGTTATTATAAATGCTATTAAAAGTCTTAATAAAAAATTTAAGATTTTTCCTGATTATATCATTTATTTGCAACCTACTTCACCTATTAGAATGATTAATGATTTACACAACACATTAAAAAAAGTTATAGAAAAAAATTATGACTCTGCATGGTCGCTCACTAAAATAGATAATAAATTTCATCCACTAAAAGTTCTTAATATAAAAAATAATAAGGTTTCACTTTACTCATCTAAAGGTAAAGGAATAATTGCTCGTCAAATGCTTGATGATAAATATATACGCAATGGTGTATTTTACATATTTAAAGTAAAGAGTTTTATGAAATACAAAACTATTTACATGAAAAAAACACTGCCTTTTATAACAAATCATCCTCACGCAAATATTGATTCCTTAACAGATCTTATTATGGCAAAAAAAATAATTTCCAAAAAAAATTATAAAATTTAAGTTAAAAAATTTTCTTAGATAAATATTTATTCATTATTTGAAGTATCATAAATTATAAGTTTTCGTAACTTTTATATGGTTGACAATAATATTTTGCTAATTTAGTTTAATTTCAATGACATTCAAATCAAACACTGATTTAAAAAATATAAGGTTTTTAAATGCTAGTAATAATCTACAAGAAATAAACGAAAAATACCTCGAATCATTAAAGAGAATATCAGATGTAAAAATTGACGAAGAAACTTATAATAAGATGATAGATGAGTTAAAAAATAACAAATTTGAATTTAAAATAAATCTACAAGAGCAAAATTATATTAATAATATTTCTGAAAATAGAGTTTTAGAATATTTAATTTATAGGTATAGATTTAAAGAGTACCCCAAAAAAAAAATTGACACAGATTTTCCAATTTATGTTTTGATTGAACCTGTATCCTCATGTAACTTAAAGTGCCCTATGTGTTTTCAAAGTGATAAAAGTTTTATAAAAAAGGATTTTATGGGAAAAATGAACTTTGACCTTTATAAGAAAATTATTGATGAGTGCGAAACAAATGGAACTAAGGCAATCACTTTTGGATCAAGAGGTGAGCCAACGATACATCCTCAAATTAAAGAAATGCTCGAATATGCATCTGGAAAATTTTTAGATATTAAATTAATTACTAATGCTACTAAATTAACTGATGAACTCATACATACAATTTTCAAATGTAACTTACAACAAGTGGTATTTTCTATCGATTCTGAGGAAAAAGAGACTTATGAAAGATTAAGAAAGTTTGCAAAATATGAATCTGTTTTGTCAAATGTAAAAAAATATAATCAAATTAAAAAAACTTACAAAAATAACAAAACTGTTACAAGAATAGCTGGTGTCAAAGTGGAAAAACAGCAAAATGAAGCAAGTTTTTATAAATTTTGGTCAAATTATTCTGATGAAGTTGTTTTTAAAGAAGCGTTTTCTCGATGGGATACTTATAATAATGATGTACTAGAAGATTTCTCAGAACCTTGTAATTATATTTGGGAGAGAATGTACGTATGGTTTGATGGCAAAGTAAATCCATGCGATGCTGATTATAAAAGTTATTTATCTTATGGAAATGTAAAAAATAATACTATTAAGGAAATATGGAATTCAGAACAGTATAAAAAACTAAAAGAAACTCATTTGAATAAAAATAGAGACAAGATTACGCCGTGCGATAGGTGTGGAATTAGTTAATGATTTCTGCAGGTGTAATTGGTTATAAAAATCATTCAAAAAAAATTATTGATATAGCAAAAAAATACTCAAATATAAAATTCGTATACCACCCATTTAAAAAAATTAGATTAAATAATTTTACTAATAATATAGAAGATCTTTTGAAGGTTGATTGTATTTTTATACTAAGTCCAAATGATACTCATTACAAATATCTCAATTATTTTAATAAGAGAAAATACAACGGTTACATATTCTGCGAAAAACCTCCTGTTTTAAAAATAAATCATATCAAAAAAATAAAATCACTTAGTTTAAATAATACATACTTTAACTTTAATTATAGGCACAGCCCAGTTGTAAAATTTTTAAAAGATAGTAAAAAACTTGGAAAGTTGATAAATATTTTCATTTTTGATAGTAAACCTTTAATTTATAAGAATGAATTTAAAAACAATTGGAGATTTGATAAAAAAGAAATATTAATAAACAATAATTTAATTCATTTTATTGATTTAATCGGATTTTGTTTTAAAGAAAAAATTAAAGATCTAAATATTATTTATTCAAAAAGTAAGCCGAACTTGAAGATTTTTGACTCTATTCAAGTTTCTTTTAAAATTAATAAAATCTTGGCTAATATAAATGTTTCTTATGGAACAATCCTAGAAAAAAAAATGATATTTTACTATTCAAATGGCAAAATAGAAATTTCTAAAAATCTAATAAAAATATATTACCCAGGTAGATTAAAAGATACGAAGGGAAGTTTTATACAACCTAAATTGTATAAATCAAAAATGTTCGACGATTTATCAAAGGTATCTTTAAAAAAATCAGTAAAGTATTTCTTAAAAAAAGTAAAATTAAATCAAAGGTTTTCAAATTATGAAACCAACAAGTCTATAGTTAGCAATTTGTTGTGTATAAAATTAAGTAATAATTTAAGAAGCAAATCCTAAATCCATCAAAAATTTTTTTCAGTGCATAAATCAAGCCAATTGAGCTATTAGTACTGGTTAGCTACATGCGTTACCGCACTTCCACACCCAGCCTATCAACGTG
>MDSZ01090472.1_pt1 | contig 39491 bp, 41 predicted proteins | sample 811201 | NCBI WGS metagenome assembly MDSZ01 (sample SAMN05326647, study PRJNA326480) | marine metagenome | isolation source: seawater | place: Indian Ocean: North | collected 2010
ACCAACAAGTAGTTCAACAGGATTAGGAACATCATCAACTTCAAGTGTTGGTGGAAAAAATGAATTACCTTATATTATTAATTTTACAGAAGATACGAATAACCATTCTACAAATTCGTTTAGGAGTGATTTGGTATCATCAATCAGGTATACCGACTCTGTAAGTGGAAATGGAAGTGAAGTCTTTATAATAGCAGGTAATGGAACAGATTCTACAATATGGCTCTGGGATGATTTATCAGAAGGATATGGGATAAGTACAAATGAATTAACATTAGTTGCGTCACTACCCAATTTTAATAATGATAATTTAACTGGTTCAGAAATCACTTTTGGTACAATTTAATTCATTTATTTGTTTTTATTTATAATAGAATGATAATAAATATTTAGGTATTATAACCTCCTATGTCTTACTGGCTTCAAGTTCTTAAAAATAGTGGCTCACTTGGAACAATAATTATTTTGTCAGTTCTTATTACAATCATGGGGCTTCTCAGTCCAATTTTCATAATTCATATTTTTAATAGATATATATCTTTTGGACTTGAAGGAACATTAATTTTTTTAATGGTAGGCGCTTTATCTGTTGCGTTATTTGAGTTTTTTTTTCGAAATATAAGAAATAAAATTTTTTCACAAATTGTCCTTAATCCCATAAAAATAACAAAGCTTGATTTTATTAAAAATTATTTTGAAAGAGTTGGAAAAAATCGTAAAAATTTAGGAGAATCACTTGATGTTAATAATCAGTTTTATCAATTTTTGTCACCAATAAATCAATCCAATATTTTTGATTCTTTGTTTGTTTTAATAATAATATTTTTTCTTTTTTTTTTAAGTAAGGAACTTACTGGAGTATTTTTAGTTATTGTTTTTGTTTATTTATTGATACAAAAAAAAATTGATGATAACAAAAAAAAATTTTTAAAAATTAACAACATAAATCATAATGATTCACAAATTATAAGGGAATTAACAATTAATAGTGATTATCTAGAAACACAAAATTCATTCAAATATGTTGGGTATAATTTAAAGAACTATTTAGATAAAAAACTTTTTAATGATTCAAATTTATCAAGTTTTGATAATTATCAATTTTCATCAAACCATCTTCTAATTCTATTTTCATCAATAATTATAATTGGTATTGGTTCTACTCTTGTTGTTAATGGTTCTCTCTCTGTAGGAAGTTTAATAGGATTTAATATTTTTTCTTCAAGAGCTCTTGTATTAGCATCTGGTGCTCAAAGGTCATATTTAAATTTATCAGGACTTAATACACTTATCAGTAGTACATATGAGAAACTTAAGGATTCTAAGAATAGATCTAAGGGAATGCAATTAAATGCTATTAGTGGAAATATTGTTTTAAAAAAAGTCGACTTTTCTTATGACAATAGTGAATTTTTATTTAGAAATTTTTCTATTTCTATTAAATCAGGTGAAGTAATTGTTATTTCAGGTTCCAATGGTGACGGAAAAACAACACTGTCAAAGATTATTTTAGGTATTCATGAACCAAATACAGGTGAGGTTCTAGTTGATGGAACAAATCTTAGTAAATTATCTTTAAATTGGTGGAAAAATCAAGTTGCTTATATACCTCAAAACCCAGATATTTTATATTCTTCTATAATGGATAATATTTTAATGGGTAATAATAAATTAAATGAACAAGAGGTAAGTAGACTTCTTCAAACAGTTGGGTTAGATGATAAATTAAAAAAAAGTAACCTTACAATTGTAAATACGGTTGATAACAAACTTTCAAAGGGCATTTTAAAAAAAATTCATTATGCAAGAGCATTAGCTCAAAACCCAAAAGTTTTCTTAATAGATGACCCATTGGGACATTTAGATGATGATGGAGTTAAAATGGTTTTAAAATTGATAGAATCTTTAAAAAGATCAAACAAAACAATAATTTTATTCTCAGACAACAAATTATTATCTGATATATCAGATAATACTATCTCTATAGGTAATTGATAATATGGAAAAAAAATGGGTTAAATGGAATGAAAATGAATTAATTGAAGTTAGTAATAATGATTTTGTTAATTCTAAAAAATTTAAAATAACTTTTTTATCTTTTCTAATTATTTTTGTTTTTTTAATAAATTTAAGAATAATTGAGGTTTTAAGTTTAGCTGACGGGAAAGTAATTCCACAAGGAAGAATAAAATATGTTCAACATTTAGAGGGCGGGATAGTTGAAGAGATTTTAGTAAATGAAGGAGCAAAAGTTGAAACAAACCAACCTTTAGTAATTTTATCAAAAGCTAGGGCAACATCTGACTTTGAAGAAATTAATACAAGATTAAGATCAATTGATTTGACTATTTACAGAATAGACTTGGAAAAGAAAGGAAAAAGACTTTTGGTAATTAATGATAAAAATATTAAATATAATTCAGACCAATTAAAGTCTGAACAGGAACTTTTAAAAAGTCGTTTAAATACTATTGAATCTGAAAGAAAATCAAAAAAATCCTCTATTGAAAAAGCTACCAAAAACCTAGAAAATTTAAAAAAAAGATTAGAAATTGTTAAAGAACAAGAGTCTATAAGTCAAAAATTATTGGAGGCAGAAGCTACCAATAGGCTCAGACATTTAGAACTATTAAGAGAATTATCTGATGTTGAAGCAAAAATTGACGAGCAAAAATCTATTATTACCATTAGTAAAACAGATTTAGACAGGGTTAATAATAATTATAATGAACAATTAAATAAAGAATTATCAGACCTTCAAAAGGAGAGATCTGAACTAAAAAAAAGAATTGGAAAATACTCTGATAGCTTAAAAAGAACGGTACTCAAAAGTCCAGTAACAGGTGTAGTAAAATTAATGTCCGTCAACTCAAAAGGAGGTATTGTAGCACCTGGTGCAACAGTTGCAGAAATTGTTCCAGAGGATGAAAAGTTAATAATAGAAGCTAATCTACCACTTTCTGAGATAGGGTATATTGATGCTGGGTTAAAGGCAAAAATTAGATTAAATACACCAGAAGGATCTAGATTTAGACCTATAGATGGGAAAGTAATTTTTGTGGGTGCTGATAGAATTTCCACAAAAAATGAAAAGGAAGATTATTATTTAGTAAAAATTGAAACTGATGAAACTTCTTTTTCTAAGAATGATGAAACATTTAGATTATATTCTGGGGTACCAGTTGTTGTTGGAATAATAACAGGAAAAAGGAGCTTTATTGACTACTTTTTAACTCCTTTTAAATCAGGTTTAACATTTGCTTTATCAGAAAGATAAATGTTAAACGCTTATTTTGTTAATGGAATCAAATTTATAAATCACACCATTATTTTCTGTTGATAGCTTTAAAAAGTTATAAAGTTCATCAAAAATAGAGTTACTTTTTCTTTCTTTAACAATAAGTGTCAAGATTTCAGATTCACTAGCATCTCCGAATTGTTGTATATCAAACAAATCAGAGGCTCTTCCATTTGCATATCCGATAGATATAACGTTTATATTTTTAGAAAATCTTTCAACAACAGAGGTACCCATTCCTTTTTTTATTAGTCCACCAATCTCAACATAATTAGTCATTACTTAGCGCCTCCGGCTCTTTTAAGAACATCTTTTGGAATATGAGTAGCTACTCTATCAAGTTTTACCATCCACATGATTCCTTTACCAGGTGTGTCTAGGTCACCAGCTAGATACATTGATTCAAAAACTCTATTAGATTGTTCCTTTGATACTATTATTCTAATAACTTCCTTTTGTTCATCAATAGTAACTCCAAGAAGACCCATTCTATCTCTTACTCCAGTACCTCTTGCATAATTTATGGTGGCACCTTGAGCCCCAACACTAGTCGCAGCATTAATTATTTTATCAGCAATACCAGCTTCGACTACACAAGTTATTAAAAAAACATCTGAAAGATATGTTATTTCTCTAGCCATTGTCAGTTATCCTTTTTTGTTTGAATTGAATAAAAAGTCCCATTAATAGAACCGCCAATATAGGACAAATACTTGCCATAGATAAGATTCCGAATCCTTCCGTAGCAGACACAGCATTTCCTAGTCCTAAACCCATAGCCAAAACTAAAGGAACAGTAACTGGACCTGTTGTGACACCGGCACTATCCCAAGCTACATTAACAAACTCCTCGGTTGAAAAGTAGGTGAGTGCAATTGCAAGAAGATACAACGGTATTAAAACACTTACTAAATCAAAGTTGAAAACAATCTTTCCAACACCAAGTGCAATACCAAAAGCTACCCCACCAGCAACACTATACATCAGCATCGACTTTTTGAACGCACCATTTGTTAATTCTTGAACTGTTAAGCCGAGTGCATTTAAGGCAGGTTCTGCTAATGTTGCACCAAAACCTAAAACCCACGCAAAAAGGATCACAATTGTTAGTCCAAGAAGTTCATTATATATTGGTGATACTTCACTAATTTGGACTTCCATAAAAGCTGCAGGAAGAGTTGACCCTGCTTGACTTCCAATTGCCCCAAGTCCATAAGTCAATCCAATATTAAAAATACACATACCAACAATTGACAGTGTCAGGCCGTAGATTGTTACCAAATTATTTGGCAGTTTAGAGCGAAGAATTACAAAAAGAACTATCATCAAGTAAATAACTAAGGGGAGAATAGCTTGAACACCACCTCTTATTTCTGCGTAGGGTGTTTGTGTCCATATGGATTGTTCAACTCCAGATGTTGATCCTGAACTAGCAGCAGAAGCTAATGAAACTATTTCGTCAACAGTCATTGTTTGAGAAACATAAATAGACAATATTAAAACAGCAATAATAGGAAATAAAGAGGCCATTGTAACTACGCCAAAACCTGATAAAGACGAATCTCCTTTTCCTGCCGAAGCTGCAATACCTATACCCAATGATAAAACCAATGGAACAGTAACTGGACCAGTGGTAACAGCACCGCAATCCCAAGCTAACCCAAGTATTGTTCTTAAATCTGGGTTCATCCATGCATATAAAGTTAAAGCGATTGTCGGAGCTAATGCTAAATAAATTAAAGGCTTTAATGACCAACCTCTAACAAATCTAATTGTTCCTATAACAGCAGCAATACCAACTCCTGCCCCAACCATTACAACGAGTGTTTCACTTCTATTATTTAAAATTTCATATAAGTAAGGAGCATCCAATGGATTAACCGAAGCACCAAAAGCTTTTAAAGCACCAATAGCTGGTTCTGCATAGGTTACGCCAACACCCAAAATGGCAATTATTATGAGTACTACAAACATTGAGGCCCTTTTTGGTAATGTGTCACCAATTATTGTACCAAAAGGCATCAAACCAGTTTTAAGTCCTTCCATAAATACCGCCAAACCAATTATAACAGCAACTAAACCTAAAGAAATTACAGTCGCCTCAGAAATTGGTTGTCGTAATATTAATAATTGAAATAAAAAAAGGTAGGCAGCAAGAGGTACCACTGCTTTAATTTGTTCCAGAATTCTTGTATATGTATATGGGCCTAACAATGATAAAGCCTTTGCAGGACCAACTTTAATTTTTTCAGGTTTTAGTGATTTACCCTTTTTAGGGACGGGTGTTAGTAAATTGTAACTAATTGTTCTGTGCTTAATTTCAGATTCATGAATGAAGTCAGAGTATTTCATAACGTAATTACACTAGCATAATAAAATTCTTAATTAAACCATTATTCTACGTGACTAGTAGATTTGTCAAGCCTGTAGAAAATTTGTCTTGCAAACTTAGTTATAAGTTCATTTTCATCATCAATTTTAGAATTCAATTCATCAATTGAGAAAGGTATTTTTTGAAATTCATTTCTTTTTGAGAGTTCTTCACATAACTCCATAATCATTGACTTTACATCTGGTGAAGCTGAATCTAAGATCCTGTCTAGACCAGTTTTATTGATTTCTATAAGTTCAGTAGATTTAAGTGATCTAACCGTTGCACTTCTTTTTTGATTTAAGAGTAGTGCTAGTTCCCCAAAAACTTCACCTTCGCCCATATAACCAACTTCCTTTTCGTCAACAATTACAGAAAGTCTACCTGAAATAACCATATAAGCATTTTCACCCTCATCACCTTGAGAAAACAAAGTTTCTTCCTCTACCATTAAGACTTTATTAGTTTCGCCATGCTTAATTTTTTTCACTGAAAAATCCTTTGAGATAAGCGATAATGTAATTGAAGGGCTAATGCCCTTATTACATCTGGAGTATTTACAACCATCTTTTTTAAATCTTTTTGAGTGATAGGAAGTTTATGATCAGAATCTTTACCCAATTCTTTTGACATTTCTTGAATTACTTTGTGTAACTCAAGGTTACTTGAGAGGAGGATTGCTTCTAAAGCATTTCTTTTAATTTCTATAATTTCAGTTGGAATTATTGCCTTTACACTTGCCTTTCTCTCTTCACCCAGTATCAATGAGAGTTCACCAAAGATCTCACCTGCTTCCATTTTTCCAACTTTTTTATTATCAATCTCAACATTTAGTGCACCAGAAACTATTAAAAACGCAGTACTTCCCTCATCTCCTTGTTTAAAAACATACTCGTCAGGTAAAATTCTTTTTTTCTTTAAAGCCATTTTCTACTTTGAAGTTGCTATATATACTCCATCCCAGTTGCTTGGTGGGGGAGACTTTTTATATTCATCAATTCTTAATGCCATTATATCATAGTATTCATTCATTAGATTATTACAAAGATTTTTTGCAAGATTCATTTCTTTCAAACAATTATCCCATTTTTGACTAAAATAACTTTCAAGAATTTTTTTATGCTTAATTTCCAAATTTTTAAACTCACTACTTTTTTTAAATTCTGTATCACCGGCTAAAGTAAAAATAGTAACTGCTTCTTTTTTTCCTTTAACTGCTATCATATCTAATTGGAGTGTTGCATAAATATCTTTTACACTATCATTTGTTTCAGGCCCGATAACCGTTTTAACTCCATAACTTTTTGATTGCCCCTCAAGTCTGGCAGCTAAATTAACAGAGTCCCCAAGAACTGAATAATCAAATCTTTGGTCAGATCCCATATTTCCAACTACACAACCACCTGTGTTTAGGCCAATACCAATTTTAAGTTCAAGAAATTTTTTATTTTCTGATTTTGCTTCTTCTTCTCTTATTGCATTTAATTCTGCCATAGCTTTGTGCATTCTGAGAGTAGCGTCACATGCCATTTTTTCATGGCCGTCAACATCAATTGGAGCATTCCAAAATGCCATAATACAATCACCCATATATTTATCAATTGTTCCGTTAACATTGATAATTTCATTTGTTAGTGGTGTTAGAAATCTATTAATTAATTTTGTAAGACCCTGTGGGTCGGATTTAAAGGACTCAGAAATTGTAGTGAAACCTCTAACGTCACAAAATAAGAATGTCATTTTCTTTGTTTCACCACCTAATACCAATTTATCTGGATCTTCTGCTAATTGCTCTACCAGAGCAGGGGATAAATATTGAGAAAATGCTCCTCTTATCTGTTTTTTTTCATTGGCATCTCTTAGATAATTAGCAAATGTATTTCCAAAATATATAACGAAGGTAGAAAATCCAGCAAAGGTTGGATCAAATAATGTCTTTTCTTCTAAAAATAAATTTAAACTAAGGTAAAAGGCTGCCCCGACGACGACGACTAATAGAGAAATATTGACAATAGGACCAAATCTAAGCGCAGATATTGTTATAAACAAACCTAAAAGAATTGTGAATAAAGCTTCATAGAACTTCATATTGGTTCCGGATTTTAAAAAAGGAGCACCTTTGATTTTTACTTTATTTTTTTCTACTAAAGCCTCATCTTCACTCAGACCTTTTTTAATTGATTGCTTATATACATTTTCTGCATTTTTGCTTGATGTATAATAAAGTATAGCTGAAATAACAGTATCAATTAGATTTGCATGAATTTCCACACCAGGCATCCTATCTTCAACCGGAGTGGGTCTTATATCTTTTAAACCTGTAGCTGACGTCCCCAAAATTCCAAGTTTTCCCTGTAATCTCTCTTTACCAACCCTACCTTTGATTATATCTACTGCACTCACATAATATCTTCTTGAATTTTCTTTTTTTATTGAGTCTGATTCACCATAATAAATCCATACTCTTCCATTTTCATCTGTGGGAATAGCTGCATTTCCAATTGCTTTTGTTTGTATTATAATTTCTTCAATTCCATTAATGCCAGTTCTTGTTGCCACACTATTTCCTTGAAAGGCAACTCTTATCATATCAAGTCCAAGGGTGGGTCTGACAGTTCCCGCAACATCAGATATAAGAGGGACTCTTCTGATTATACCGTCAGGTTCCTCTGCAACAGATACAGTTCCTGCACCTGAGGCGGCTTTTTCAAACTCTGGAACATTTGCAAGAAGACCTGGATAAGAAATTAACCAATCTTTTGTATTTTTATTTTTACCTAAAAAAACTTTTACAGAAGTGTCTTTTATATCTTTTCTTTCGGCATCTCCAATTACATCAAGACCTGAATGTCCAATCACTGTAGGAAATATTTTCATTACTTCCATGGCTATAGATTCATTAGTTGGAAGTTCGATTAATTTTTTTGCTAATTCAGGATTTCTTTTTTCAAGATCCTTGGCAATTAAATCTGGAGAAGTTCTATCTTTTTCTGCAAAAAGCACATCTAAACCCAAAACTAACATACCTGATTCTTTTGATTTTTTAAAAAGTTCGGCAAGTACTGTTCTAGGCCAAGGCCATTGACCAACCTCTCGCAGAGATTTTTCATCAATATCAACAATTACAGAATATGTTTGACCATCTGTAGAGCGAGGATATTTTTTTTGAAGTTGATCAAAATATTTAAGTCGCATGACTTCTACAAACTGTGGGTCAGCAACTCTTACAAGACCTAAAAAGATGGCTGCAAGAATAGATGCCAAAGTAACAACAAGCCGAAAACTTAACTTTATTTTCATTTAAGGCTCCGCGAAACTATTGCCGAGTGTTCTTATAAGAGGATAAATAAAGTATGTGATTAGTCTTCTTTGTCCAACTTTAAATTTTCCAGAAACCTTCATTCCTGGCATTAAATTAAAACCAGGAGGAGTGTCTTTAAGTTCTTTCTCAGTTATTTGAGCTCTTGCTCTATAAAAATTTCCTGAATTTCCGTCAACATCTTTATCTACTGTATCGGCTGATACGTATATTAATTTACCTTTAAGCTCTCCATGTTTTTGTGCGGGAAGGGCATTTAATTGAATTTTTACCGATGTATCAGGTATAAGTTTACTTATATCTGACGGATCTACGTCAAAAACAGTTAATAGCTCAACACCTGTTGGAACTAATGTAACAACACTTTTTCCTTTAGTGATAACTGCGCCAGCATACAGAGAGTGAAGATCTAAAACCATGCCGTCAGACGGGGCTCTTACTATTACATCAGTTTGCTGTCTCTCTAACTTTTTTAAATCTTCTTGCATTGACATTCTTTGATCCTCTAGAGAAACTAATTCATCATTAATTCCTCCAAAAAACTGACTGGTATACTCTTTTCTATTAGATTTTAATTCACTTAGTTTATTACTAGTTTTGGTAAATTCTTTTTCCAGTGATAATCTTTTATTTTTTTCTGCTAAGACCTGAGATTCAGCAACGAGATCCAGTTCAAAAAGTTCTTTTTTAGAGTTTTCTAATTGTTTTTGAATATCTAGCTGTTCCTTAATATATTTTAAATCATCCTCTGTAGAAGAGATTTGTTGATTTAATGATGCCATCTTGGCCAAATATTGATCTTTTTTATCTTTAAAGATTTTACTTTGTCTTTCATCATCAGGGTTGTTAACTGCAATATTTGTTCTGAGCAAGGATTGTTTTTTTAGCCTATCAATTTTTGAATTTACAACACTTAATTGGTATGCAAGTTTCATTTTATCTGCTTGTTGGAGGGTAGCATCAAAAGTTAGAAGTGGCTCTCCTTCTTTAACACCTTGACCTTTTTTTACATATATGTCTTTTACAACAGAATCATAATTAGATTGAACTTCAACGTTCGGAACAATTGTTGTTATTTTACCAGAGGCTGAAATTGTTGTATCTATTTCAGAGAATGTCCCCCAAAGAATTAAAAAAATTACCAAAAAACTAAAAGAGTAAACAGAGTACTTAACCGATTTTGGCACTGCCTGAGATTTGATTCTATCTATGTCATCATCAAATTCATCCAATAACTCATTCATAATCTCACTTCTAAATTTTTTGTTTTTTTCATCTGGGGTTAATTCTTTTTCATTTTTTTCTTCATTAATTTGGTCAGGGTCTGATTCAGAACTAAATGCATCAACAGATAACTTCTCGTTAGCATTTCTTGCATAACTGGCTAGTTGTTGCATCATGTTAAATGCAGTTTGGGGGGAGTTTTTTAGATACCCGAGTAAAGCTTCTTTATCAATTTCTTTAACAACCGCTTCATCTATAGCTCTTGCCATTGCACTTCTCGGTTGCTTATCTATTAAAGCCATTTCACCAAATAAAGCATTTTTTTCAAGAATTGATAAAGTTACGTATTCGTCACCGTTAAACTTACAAACTTCAATTTTTCCTTTAACAATTTGGTAGGCAAAATCTCCAACCTCACCTTCGCGAAATAAAACATCTCCAGCAGCCAAATTTCTCAAAGATGGTTGTAATGTTTTAGCTGGCTGTGCCGGTTTTAACGGTTGTGTTGATTTTTGTGATTGTGTTGTTTTTTTTTTTTTAGCCATTATTAAACTACTTTTTTAAGAATTGTTTTAGTGGTTGAAAGTCCAAGAATAGAGGTTTGTTTTTCAAAAGTTTCTTTAAAAAATCCTGGCTCTTGTCTTAATTTTTCAAAGGAACCTTGTTGTGTTATTTTACCATCATTTAATACAAAAACCTTATTGCATAATCTTAAATGATAGAGTCTGTTAGATACAATTATTACCGTTCTACCGAGAGATATATCTGGTAAAGCATCGTAGAGTTTAATCTCGCTATCAACATCAAATCCACTAATTGCATCATCTAAAATCAAAATTCTTGGGTTTCTAATGAGTGCTCTTGCAATTGCAAACTTCTGCCTTAAACCCGTTGAAATATTAGAAGCATTCTCCTCTAAAAAGGTTTCATAAGCATCTGGAAAAGACTCTATTTCATCATGTGCAAAAACTTTTTTCGTTGCCCATGTAATTCTATCCATGGAGGAATTTGGCATTGGACGAGCTATATTTTCTCTAATAGTTCCTGGGAAAAAATAACTTTCAGCTCCCACTAATGAAACTTGAGATCTGATATGACTTAAATCTAGCAATCTAAGATCAATATTATCTAAAGCAACAATGCCTGACTGTGGTCTGTATAGCCCTTGGATCAATTTTGACATTGTACTTTTTCCACAACCACTTTTTCCAGTTATACCAACTATTTGTCTAGGAGCAATTTCAATATCTATCTCTTTTAAAATTTTTGTCTCATCATCATAACCAAAATCAACTTTTTTGAAATTAATCTGTCCCATCAGTTGAGGTTTTTGACCTTTGACAGTTGTTTCTGAGTTTCCATCGACAATTCCAGACACAATCTGAAGTGACTGAACAAGTTTGGTTATCTCTGTTTTTAAGGTTACTAAATCAATAATGGGCCTTGAAACTCTTCCTGCTAACATGTTAAAACCAACCAAGATTCCAGCAGATAACCCCCCTGAAAAAACCAAGTGAACTCCAACAAATATAACCATTGCTGTCATTAATTGATTAATCGTTGATGTAATATTATTTAAAACAGCACTCTTTTTTTGCATCTCATCAGAAGCAATAATATAGTTTGCCTCAAGATCTCGCCACTCATCTCGTAGACCAGGTTCAAGAGCCAGACCTTTCACATTTTCAATTCCATTAACGCAAACAGATATAAATTCTTGTCTTTGCGATTCAGCTTTACCAACTCCACCCATTGCATCTCTTTGTTTTTTTGAATAATACATAGATGCAAGAGCTCCTAAAAGGCTAAAAACAAGTACCACTGTAAATAGAACAGGGCTGTAAAAAAATAATATTGGAACAAAAACAAGTAAACTAATGGAATCTAATCCAGTTGAAAAAATTTTTTGTGTTAACAATGATTTGATTTGACCAATTTGTGAGGTGAATCTTCTAAAAGTTAACGATTCTCTATGAAATCTTTGCATGGGTAAAGAAACTAACTTTTCAAACACTTTTACAGACAGTTTAGCTTCAATCTTCTGCGAAAAAAAATCAAGGAGGTAAGATTTAAGATAACCAAGAATACCATTAAATATATACGCCACAACAACTCCCGATGTAATTACATAAAGTGTGGAATATGCCTCATAATTAACAACCTTATCTAAAACTAACATCATAAAAACAGCAGGAATTACCGCAAATATATTTAAAATTAGTGCGACAATCACCACCTGAAAGACCACAGATTTATTTCTGAAAGATTCACCTATCAACCATCCCAAATTTAAATCACTTGATTCTTCAAAAATTTTTAACTTTGGTTTGAGTAAAATTATTAATCCATCCCAGCCTTTTTGAAATTCCTTAATTGGAATTTGTTGAGGTTTTGGATTAGAAATACCTGCATCTAAACATAGAAGAGATTTTTCTTCATCTGAGGAAACTATTCTTAGTGCTATGATGTATCTTCCATTTTTTAATCTTAAAATTTGTTGTTTTTTTGAGACCAGTTTTTGAAGTTCGTCTATGCCAATTTTTGTAGATTTTGCTTTTAAATTAAAACATCTTGCGAGTTCACACATTTCCTTGGGTGATAATTCTCTATCATCAATTTTAAATCTATCTGGAATATCATTTGGACCAATGTGAATTCCAAGTTGTCTAGCAACAAGAATTAAAGATTTTTGTGAACCACGCATTGCTTCCATCAGACCATTTAATCACATAGGAAAAAAAAAAGAAATAAAAAAAACCCCCATAATAAATTATCAAGAATTTTTAACTAACTAATAAATACTTAATTATTTATCTTCATTAATATTTGGAAGAGGGTCTTCCATTGCCTGATCTATCGACTCTCCAGCAGAAGAAAAAGCTTCTTCAGCGCTTGCACCTTGGGATAAAGCTAAATCAAAGCCTTCTTGAGCAGCCTTGGACATTAAAGCTACCAATTCAGTAGGAGCTCCCATTTCAGTCATAATTTTAGAGGCTGCTTCAATTGCAAAAGAGGCGGCTTTAGAGGTCTCCATTCCACTGTCTAGCGCAACGTTGTAGGCCTCATATGCGGCAGCACCTGCAGCGTCTGCCATATCTTCCATTTCCGGTGGCATAATTAAATCCTTTAATATTTATTTAGTAAATAAACAATTAAAATCGATACAGATAGTTATAATTATATTATAAGCATATTTTTTCAATCTACAATTTATATCACAAATCTAAATACTTAAAGTTGAGAAGACCACATAACTTTAAAAGTTCAAAAGAAGAAACAATTAATTGATACTGAGCATTAACTAAATTTGATTCTGACTGAGTAAGTTCTTTTTCCGCATCAAGAATATTTAATGTTGTTCTTGTCCCAACACCAGCTTCCTTAGTTACACCATCAACAGCCATAACATTTGATTCAACAGATAATTCAAGAGACCCAATACTTGACTTAGTACTTTCAATTTTTTTCCAGGAGGATTGAATTTGAAAAATTAAATCCAGTTTTTTTGATTCAAGTGACTTAAAAGAGGAAATTGCAGAATTTTTTGATTTTTCTAAATTATAAAAATTATGTCCTTTATTAAAAATTGGGACAGACAATGAGGCTGTAACCTCATAACTATCTTTTCTTTCCAAAGTTCTTGATGATTTTAAGGACTTCCCAACAGAACCAGATACGGACAATTCCGGAGCAAAGCTTAATCTACTTTTTTTTATATTAAACTTAGAGTTTTCATATTCATATTGTAATTGAATGTATTCAGGATTATTTTTTAAACCTATTTCTAGAGATTCTTCAAGAGTGGAGGGGATTTTTGGCAAATCACCAAATTTTGACCAATCTTTTGGATTAGCATTGGTAATGACTGTATCTTCAGAATCAAACCAATTTACGTTGGGATCTCGCCCTACCACTGTTCTAAAATCTGATATAGATATATCTAAGTTATTCTCTGATTCAATTCTCTTGGAAGTGGCCTCTGCGAGCCTTGCTTTAGCTTGAAAAACATCGGTTCTTGTAACATCCCTAAACTCAAATCTTTTTTCTGTAGCTTCTAACTTTTTTATCAAATTTTCTTCATTTTTTTTTGAAACATCTAATAAAAAATAATCTTTTAATACGGTATAATATGCTTTACTAGCTCTCAAGAGAACATTCTGTGTAACTGATTCATCTTTAAGTGTAGAAATTTTTAATTTATTTTTTGATTGCTTAAAATTAATCACTTTGCCGTAGCTTAACGGCTGTGAAAGATCAACATCAAAGGTAGTAGGGCTTATGGTTGTATCTCCATAATTAGACGTATCCGGAAAGCTTCTACTTATATTTCTTCCTTGTGATGATGAAAAATTCAAAGATGGCAAAAAATCTGTTCTAGAAATTTGCAAGTCTCTTTTTGCATTTTCCAAATCTTTTTTACTTTTTTGAATATCTGGAAAATAATCATAAGCATCTTTCAAAACATCTCGTAGTTCTTCTGACAAAACTACTACGGGATTGATCAAAAAGATTAAAAGTAGAATTTTTTTCATAAAAAACACTTTTTTTCAATATCTATAAACAATTTTAACAAAAAAATTTCCCCTGCTATCTTAATATACCAATTAATATTATATTTCATTAATTAATTTTTTTCTTTAATTTATATTTTCATTGTATTATAAGCAAAATAACGGGGAGTAGCGCAGCCTGGTAGCGCATCTGTTTTGGGAACAGAGGGTCGCAGGTTCAAATCCTGTCTCCCCGACCATGAACTGCAGTTATGAGAGCAAGTGAATTATATTAGGAGAAAAACTATGAACTTTTTAATTACTTTCTTGATCACTTTTTTATTGTCAAATATCACTTTTTCAAATGATTATTTCAACGCTCTTGAATTATTTAATAAAAGGAAAATTTCAGATTCTGTGGAACTTTTTAAAACAGTGGCTTTAGACGAAAAAAATCCAAAGAGGAGTGATGCTATGTTTAATTTAGCAATAATTTATGATAATGGCTTTGGAACCACACCTGATAAAACTAGAGCTCTTTACTATTACGAAGAAGCATCACAACTTTCTAATATCTACGCTCAATATAACTTGGGTTGGAAATATTATAATGGAGAGAGTGTCAATAAAGATGTAATAAAAGCATTTAATTTATACAAATCAGCAGCTGATTTTGGTCATCCTCAAGCTATGTATAATATTGCTAACATGTATTATTCAGGAACAGGAACTGTCAAAAACTTAAAATTAGCATTTAAAATGTTTTTAAATGCAAAAATTCACGGAATTAATGAGAGTGAATATTTTATTAATAAAATATCTAACGAAATTTCACCAGAAGAATTTGTGGTTTTAAGTACTGAATTCAGCGGACTAATTGAAGAAAAAATTCCAGTTCCTAAAAAAGAAGAGGTTGATTAACGTTTTTTGAATTTTTAACTAATTTTTTGGATATAATCAATTATCCTTAGGAAAATATAATATGAGGTGACGAATAACAAAAGTGTAGTAGTTTTACTATTGTTAATCTTTTTTAAAAAAAATTTATAAGAATAGTATGTATCAATGCTAGCAAGTAAAAAAGCTATAATATAAGTATTCATAATAATGATAATAAATATTCTGAAAATAAATTTTACTTTATATTAAGAATTTTTTATATTTAAGAATCCTCCCCAAGAGTATTTAAAAAAGGCGCTTATTAGCGCCTTTTTTTACATGAATAAATATCAATAAAATTTTTGTCATATATGAGCCATTTTTTAGTTTTTATATTGAAAACACTTGTAAAGTCAAAAACCTTGTTGCGCATTACTATCTCATAATTGTTAAAAATCATTAAATAATCAAATGAATGACCCGATAAATTTTCAACGGATCTATTTTTAAAATCTATTATTTTGGAAAACCTTGTGTTAAGTTTCTTGTTATATTTCTGATTCTTAATTACACAAATTATCTTTGTTTCTTCAGATGAAACTATCAGTGGAATAAGTAAAAATATTAAACAAACAAATTTCATTATAATGGCGACCCCGGTACGATTCGAACGTACGACCTACTGCTTAGAAGGCAGTTGCTCTATCCAGCTGAGCTACGGGGCCAAATATCTTTATGTATTTATACTTAAAGAAATCTAAAATATAAATAAAAGTTTTATAATTCTTTTTTTGGTGGAAAAAATTGGTTTTTTTTTTTATCAAACCTTCCTCTAATCCATCTATGAGTTTTATAAGACCAATAACTATATCCTCCATCATCCTCAGATAATAATTCCTTAATCTTAATTTTTGATTTTTTAGGTCTATATTTGTCAATTGTTGCTAAATACATTTTTTTTACATTTGGATCCTTTAGGTCTGGACTTTGTGTATTTACTGATTTAATAAAGCCTCTTAGAGAAACTAACCCAACTCTCGCTCTTTGTTTTGTGACTCTTTCTACTGATTTTATTAATTTACCACCCCAAAATAAATGTAAATCAAAGTAATCTGTTGAGGTCTTATAACTAAGTGTGTAATTACGAGCTTTTTTTAAAAATCTTTTTTCTTTTTTTGTTTTTATCACATCTATTTGATCAAAATGTGCAATAGAAAAATCTAATTCCTCAAGAGCTTTAGTTTTGTCTTTTGAAAAATCATTAAAAATAACTTCTAAATCCTCACCAAAAACACCAGCAAATGGATCTAAATCATTAACTTCAATTTGATTTTTTAAAAAAATTGATTTTTGTGGTAAGTTATAGTTTATAGCTGTACTGTTGTAGCACGCTAGAACATCAGGATTACTCAAATCAGGTTTAACAACAGAAATTTGTTTATAAAAGGCCTTTAACCCATTCAAAGCAACTCTAACTTGCCTTAATGGAACATTGGATAATGTTCTGACAATTCTTTTTGACCAAGTAAGATGAATATCAACATATTCTTTGGATTTTTTTGAATATTGCCAATGAGGAGCTTTATCAGTTTGGTCATTTGATTTTTTTTTTTCCCTCAATCTTTCAAGAAAACTTTTTTTTATAACTTTTTTTCTGTCCCACAAATCTAAGGATTTTTGGATGTCTTTTAAAGCCTCCTCCTTATCAACTTTAAATGGTGATGGGGGATTAAACCCTGACTCCCCGTGAACACCTCCAAAGGGATCTTTTATTTGACTATTCATTATCTTTATTAAAACTATAGTTTTTAGTATTATTTAAAAAAAAATTATTTTTCAAAGAATTATTTTTCTATACTAACTTTTTATTAATTTATTTTAAACACTACTCTTAACTTTCCTTTTTTTTTTCATTTTGAAGAATGGGTAAAGTGTAATCATAGACAATCCAAAAAAGATAAATCCAGTAACTAATAACCAGTAAATAGCTATCAAATGTTCACATTTTTTGTTTAAAAAATTAATGTCACATAAATTAGAAAAATTTAATAAATCATAAAAATAAATATTGTAGGAATCTAAAAATATAATTCTAATAATTGTAAAAAGACAAATTATCATTAAAACGGATGAACAAAAACCAACAAATCCTAAAGTAATTTTTAAAAAAAAATATAAAAACATTAATTCTTTATTGTCTTACAAATTTTGTTTAGTAATTATTAGTAATAATTTAAAGTATGATTAAATACCATATAAATAACCCAGATTTATAAACCTACTTGAAATACTAAAACTATAAATTGTGACTAAAGAATCAACAACTAAAGAAATTTTTTTATTTTTAAAGCCTTACTTATGGTTAAATCTTTCTAAAAAATTTAGAATTTTTTTTATATTTTGCCTCATATTTCTTATTTTGGCTAAGCTAGCCACACTTATCACTCCCTTAATTTTAGGAGAAACTATAGATTCTCTTTCAGCAATTAACAATAATCAGATTGGAATAAATTTTACCATTATTTTTGCACTTATTATTTCTTATGGTTTAGCAAAAATTTCTTCATTAGCCTTTAATGAATTTAAAGATTCTCTTTTTTCATTTGTATCTCAATCAGCGACAAAAGAAATTGCTTTGATTGTTTTTAAGCATTTGCATGCACTATCATTAGATTTTCACTTAAGCAGAAAAACCGGTGCCTTAGGAAGATTTATTGATAGAGGAACCAAAGGAATAGAATTTTTAATGAGATACTTCGTTTTCAACATTTTACCTGTTGTGATTGAAATTTTTTTAGTTTGTTTAATTTTTTTTACATTGTTTGGTTTTCAATATAGTCTGATAACTTTTTTTACTATCTTTTTTTATGCTTTAGTGACTTTCAAAATTACAAGATGGAGACTTAAATTTAGAAAAGATTTAAACGAATCTGATAATAAAGTTAGTAATACAATTCTTGAAAGTTTAATTAACTTTGAGACAGTTAAATTTTTTAATAATGAAAAATTTGAATTTAAAAGATTGAAAAAGCATTTGAAATCGTACGAATTTTTTGCAAACAAGAATAGAACATCACTAGCATTCTTAAATATAACTCAGAATATTATCATTATACTTGGTGTTACAATCCTTATGATAATTTCTGCAACAGAAGTAAAAAAAGAAATTTTAACAGTTGGAGACTTTGTTATAATTAACACATATCTTCTTCAGTTATATCAACCATTAAATTTTCTAGGGTCTGTTTATAGAGAAATTAAACAGGCAATTATTGACATGGAAAATATGTTTAGTTTATTAAAAACTGAAAAGAGAAAAAAGAAAATTGATGTAAAATTATTTTCTGACCAAAACCTCAAAATAGAATTAAAAAAAGTAAGTTTCTCTTACGATGGAAAAAGAAATGTTTTAAAAAATATTAGTTTAAAAGTGCAAAATAAACAAAAAGTCGCATTGGTAGGGCCTACAGGATCAGGGAAGTCAACATTATTCAGACTTCTTTATAAATTTTACGATAATTACAAGGGAATCATTTCAATCAATGGGCAAAGTATTAGAAATTTTCCTGATGATAATATAAGAGAAAAATTAGGAATTATACCTCAGGATATTGTTTTGTTTAACGACACTATTTTTTATAATATAAATTATGGCGATCTTAATTGTAAAAAAAAATTAGTTAAATTAGCAGCAAAGCAAGCAGAAGTTGATATTTTTATAGAATCACTTCCCAAAAAATATAATACTATTGTTGGCGAAAGAGGTCTTAAGCTCTCAGGTGGAGAAAAACAAAGAATTGCTATAGCTAGAACAATATTAAAAAATCCTGAGGTAGTTCTTTTTGACGAAGCTTCATCTTCTTTAGACTACAAAACTGAAAAAAAAATTAAAAAAAACTTAGATAATTTTACAAAAGAAAAAACAGTTATTGCTGTTGCTCATCGATTAAGCTCAATTGAAGATTATGATTTGATTTATTTTTTAGACAAGGGAAAAATTTTAGAGCAGGGAACTCATAAAAGATTGATGCGTCTTAAAGGAAATTATTTTAATATGTGGATGACACAAAAAAAAAAAAATAATTAATTTTTACAACAATGTTGAAGTTCATTAACATTTCTTTGAAATCTGTCTTTCAAACTTTTGTGATTTTTTAAGAACTTTTTAAAATTCTGACATAAAGTTTTGTAATACCAATAAATATGTTTGGGTTCTATTTCATAATCTTTCCAAACTTTTTTTCCAATTTTATTATAATCACTTATTATACAGTTCACACTATGAAGTTTATCACACATGCATACTAAAAGAGATGACTGTGATTTTTTACTCATACTATCTAGAAACTTTTTTTTATTTTCAACCCAGTTTAGTTTTTCAATTTTTAAGTTTTGTATATTTGAACATTGCTTAACTATGTTTAATACTTTTACACCAAATTTCAATTTAATTGAATTTTTACGCCTTACTCCATCATCATCTTCCAGAATATCGTGGAATAAACCAGCAATTGCTTCATCTGTAGAACCATTGTTTTCAATTATTAAATTACTAACTGATGATAAATAAGTAAAATAGGGATATTTGATACCTTTTCTATATTTTGATTGATAAAAACTATATGAAAAGTCTAGGGCTTTTTTATAATTAGAAATATTTAAATTACTCTTTTTAGACATAAAAGATATAATTAATAACAATTAAATTTATATTATAAAGAATTAATTTAAATTATTTAACTCACTGATATGAGCAATAACAGCACTTGCATTTCCATCTAAATTGTATCCTCCTTCTAAAATTGACAAAATTCTGTTATCGCAATGTTTAGCAGCAATTTTAGTAATAATCTTTGTTAGTTCTTTAAAACCGTTATCAGAGATATCATAACACCCTAATAAATCGTTTAATCTACTATCAAAACCAGCAGATATTAGAATAAAGTCAGGTTTAAATTTGTCAGTTTTCGGAATAAGAACTTCATTAAACACTTTAAGAATTTGTTCATCATTTGTTCTACAAGGTAAATGAACATTAATGTTAAACCCAAGTCCTAAACCTTTTCCTTTTTTACTTGGATGTCCTGTTCCCGGATATGCATTAAAATCATGAGTTGAAAAAAAAAGTACTGAAGGGTCATCATAAAAAAAAAACTCAGTTGAATTTCCATGATGGTAATCCCAGTCAACAATAAGTATTTTTTTAAATTTATATTTTTTTTTTAAGTATTCAGCTGTTATAGCAATATGATTGTAGTAACAAAAACCTTCTTCTTTTCCAGTATTCAACGCATGATGACCTGGTGGCCTTACGGCACAAAAAATACTTTTTGTTTCGTCTCTTAAAATTTTATCCACACCAGTTAGGCATACCTTAACAGCATATCTTGAAACCTTTTCTGCAATTGGATTATTTTTTTTTAAAGATTTTATATGGTTATCGGAATGAATTTTTTTAATCCATTTCTCAACCAATCTATCAGTCTCTACAATTTCCAATAAATCACCTAATTCATATTTTTTAATATAATCAAGAATAAACTTAATTCTTTCTGGTCTCTCAGGATGTTCACTTGAAATGATATGATTTAAAAAGATAGGGTGAGTTAATATTTTTGTTCTAGCAGAAGAAGCAAATAATTTAAAATTTATTTTATAGAAAAATAAAATGAGAATTTGAAAAAGAAATTTAAAAAATGCTCTCTTTTTTTGGAGCATAGGATTACCTAATAATACTTTGAATAGATTTATAAATATTTTCGTGAACTTGCTTTAATAAAGATTCAAATGCCCTTTCGCTTATTTTTATTGCCCCATCTACTACATTACAATTAAGATAAATATTTTTTTCCCAAGATTGTTCTGATTTAAGAGTATTATTAATCTTTTTATTAGCACCTTCTAAATCAATTTCCGAAATTAAGGTAATTTTCAATTTTCCAGTATTTCTAATTGTTCTAAAATCTAAAATAACTTTTGAATCCTTAAAATAAATAAACGAAGAGAAATTATCCTGTTCAAGATCCTTTTTTGTTAATTTTGTATCTACAAACACTAAATCAGAAGTCATTTTATTAATTAAACCTCTGTAGGATTCATTAAATAATTTATCAAAATTAATTTTTAAATTCCATGATTCACAATCATCGGAACCTACATTCTGCAAAATTTGAAAGCTATTTTTTGGAATAAATACAGCGTGCTTTCCATCAAGCCTAGCAATGTTATCTGGATATTTAAGAAATACACTTTTATTTTCAATATTGCTTGAGCATGAGTTAATGATTATTGGAAAAAAAAAAAAGAAAGTAATTTTTTTTAGATTCATAATATTGATAATAGACTTTATTAATAATGAATCAAATTAATAAATCGAATGGCAAGGTTAATTGCCATTCGAAAATATTATATAAAAAAATTTAATTTTTAGAAATTGGTTTATATCCCCATCTATTTTCGGATAAGTCCCAAACTCTTTTTGTTTGTCTAGGAATTTTGACAAATAGTCTATTAAATTTAATTATAGATCTGGTTAATAACATACTTCACTCCTTTTTAAAGGTTTATAAGCATGTACTTTTGACGCATGTACTATGCGCCACTTTTTAACCATGTGGATGGTAATTTAATTGTATATTTAATTTTAGTATTTTCAATAGAAATTTATGGTATTTTTGAATCTATAAATAATAATTAGATTATGAAGAAAAAAATTGAAAGTATTCATCAAGAGTTTGAAAGATATATGAGAGATGAAATGGATGATACAGAAAAAAAAATGTACATCAAAAGTGAAAATTACAAAACGGTATTAAAACTTCTAACAAAAACTTTAAGTAATTTGAAAAAAAAATCTAAATGATAAAAAAGTTAGTCTTTATTTTTATAATGCTTATAATTTTTTTTTATTTATTTAAAAACATAACTATGATTGAAACAGCTTTATTTCTTAATTTTAATGAAAAAAATATTGAAGAGTCTGAAAATTTAGATGTAATAAATAAAAAAAAATATTTAAAAGAGTGTAAATTGTTTAATGAAAAAATTGACAGGGAAATAATTGACTCAGAAAGACAGTGTTACTATTCGTGTGGCGAAGATGACATTGTAAGAGTCGACACAAGCATTGGTTTTCCTTGTCAACCTTTTATACTAGAGGAAAGATAATGAAAATGTTGTATTTTCTATTTTTCTTATTCTATTTTAACTTCATTGATGCAGGTGAGATTGATGGTAAAGGAATTATTTGTAAAATTTATGGGGATACAATAGGATATTTTTTTGAGAACGATAGAACATATGAATATAAGGTTACAGGTGGTAACAAAAAACTTGAATTATCAAAAAAAGATATTGGAAAATATATAACAAATGAAAATAGCATTTTTTTTGGTGAAATAAAAGTTGATAGAAAAACACTGAAATTTCAAAAGTACTCTTCATTTAGAGGTGATTGCGAGGCTTTTGAAGGTATTGAAGAATTTAAAAAAAATTTTAATATTGAGTCTTTAACAGAAGGCAATAAGATTTAAGATATTATTATATTTTAATTAATATTTATATTTAATAATATTTACCAATAAAACCAGCTATTTTGTATATATTTTGTGGTATTATTATAGTATATTATTAAAAATTTCATTAAACACTATTTCATTAAAAAAAAGAGGAAATTTATATTTTATTATTTTATAATACTTAAATGGAAACTGAAATAATTGAAGAAATAAATTCGTTAGTTAAAAATACTTTTCAAGAATCATTGGACAGTGGACTAAAACCTGAAGCTGCTCTTGACGAAGCATTATCTTCTTTGTCAAATTCTTTAACTGAATTAGGTGTTAATCAACTCAATATTGATTCAATCAAATCATCATGCTTAGATACATTTCAATCTGCCATAAATAATGGATCCAATGAAATCGAAGCATTATCGCTAATAATAAATAATTTAAAAAATACTATGGAAAGTTTAGAAAACGAACCAAACAAAGATGTATCTGAAAATTATAATTTTAATTTTTTAGACCCATCAAACTCTCCAAATGCAGAACTTATTAATGAGGGATTAGCCCAAGGTATGACAGTCGAGGAAGCAGTTAAAAATGCAAATCTTAAAATTTTTCCTAATGAAAATCCTCAAGGACCTCCAACTTTAGCGGAATTAAAGGAAATAAAAAATGAGTCTAAAGTTGCAGAAAATACTGAACCAAACAAAGAAAATCAAGAATTGAATATAATCGAGGCTGATATGGATGCAATTGAGGCCAATATGGATGCAGAAGAATCAAACAATCTAACAGAAAAAGATTCAAATATAACTGAAGATCAACAATTTATAGATGCAGGTTCGGACGATTTAGAAGAACTAAATAAGGAGGATGAGATAAGTTGAATACTAATTAATTTTGGTAACTTCAATTAAGTTATCAGAGAAAGTAGGGGCATTGCCCATATCCGCTAGTTTAGCGGAACTGATGCTATTAACCGTTCCACTTTTGTAAAGTTGTCGCCAATAACCAAGTGTTGCTACAACTATACCCGATGAAACATCATCAGTTATTCTTACTATGCCTTCAAATGCTCCTCTATCATTAAAAACCCTTACTTTATCTCCATTAATAATATTTCTTTCATTTGCGTCTAATTGATTAATTAATACGAACTGATCACCTTGTACTTTCTGTTTGTCTGTCATGTTGGCATAACAAGAATTTAAAAAAGCATGACTCTTAGGGGATATAATATTTAAGGGATATTTTTTTGCCAAAGAAGGGTTTGAGTCTTTTGACTCATTTGGCATTGTAAAGTCAGGCAATTCAGGTAAATCTTCGCCTGGTTGATAATCATCATACATTTGTCTAAAAGGGCCTGCAACAAAGTTTTTGGCATCTTTAAGTATAAACTCACATTTTCCAGATGGTGTTGCAAAATTACCTTTTTTATGTGGAGCTCGAGTATCTTTACACCCAACATTTAATCTTGCAAAACCATTATTTTTCAAATAATCTAATGTTATTCCTTTACTAGCAGGTGCTGACCAGTCAACATAATTTTGCAAACATTCTTCATCAGACCATGAAAACTGTTCATCTTTATAGCCCATAAGTTTAGCAAGTCTCCTGAAAATCTCATAATTAGGTATAGCCTCCCCTGGTGATTCAACGCACTTCTCATTATAAGTCAAATATAAGTGGCCCCAAGACAATATCATATCTTCTTGTTCTGCACCCATAGAAGCTGGTAGCAAAATATCTGCGTAGGAAGCTGTATCAGACACAAAATGCTCAGCAGAAACGAGGAATAAGTCATCTCTTTGCAATCCTTTAATAATTTTTTCTGTCTCAGGAGCCTGAGTCACAGGATTTGCATTCCAACACATCATTGATTTTATAGGGAGATTTTTATCAATATTTTCTCCCAATAATGCTCTTCCAATTTGTAAAGCATTGATAACCCTTGTGCCTTTTGGAATCCAATCTGGTCTACAAATTACATCAAATTTATATGGATGCTCCCAAACAGGAAATTGAGTTATGCCTCCACCTACATATTTCCATGCACCTGTGAGTGCGGGAATACAAGTAACAGCTCTAATTGTTTGTCCTCCACCATTGTGTCTTTCTAAAGCTACTCCAATTCTGATTCCAACAGGCTGTTGTGTTGCAATTTCTCTTGCTAATTTTTTTATTTTATCAGACGAAACCCCTGTTATTTGACTTGCCCATTCGGGTGTCTTTTCTTGAATATGGTTTTTTAGCTCATCAAAACCGTTTGTATATTTTGAAATATAATTTTCGTCAACCAATTCTTCTTTAATAATTACGTTGATTAGAGCTAGTGCTAGTGCACCGTCTGTTCCAGGCTTTGGCGCAATGTGCCAATCTGCTTCTTTCGCGGTTCTTGATCTGTAGGAATCGATTACAACAACCTTTGCTCCTCTTTTCATGGCATCTTTAACGATTGCCCAATGGTGTAAATTCGTACTAACAGAGTTACAAGCCCAAATAACAATGTATTTAGAATGTACATAACTTTCTGGATCCAAACCAGCAGTTGGTCCAATAGTACTTAACCAAGCGGTACATGATCCTTCACCACAGAATGTTCTTTCACAAACAGTCGCACCCATTTTATTAAAAAAGGAATCTCCTCCATTTAGTCCATGAACTAATCCCTGATTTCCAAGATAGCTGTAGGGTATAATAGCTTGAGGTCCGTATTCAGATATAATTTTCTTCCACTTTGAAGAAATAATATCTAAAGCTTCATCCCAATTAATTCTTTTAAATTCTTTTTTTCCCTTAGGACCTACTCTTTTATGTGGATATAACAATCTGTCCGGATGATAGTGTCTTTCTTCATAATTTTTTAATTTAACACAAAGTCCACCACGTGTCATTGGATGGTCGGGGTTGCCAGTAACACGAGCTAATTTTTCATTTTTTAACTCGTACAACATAGCGCATGTATCAGGGCAGTCATGTGGACAAGCCCCAAAATGCTTTTTGGAAGAAAAATCGTCCATGATAATAATTATTCTATTATCCTAACCTTTGAAAATGATGTTAACAAGTAATTTTAAAAAAATTAAAATTAATGGATTTATGATTTTTGCTTTTGAATACAAAAATGTTAAAACTTGAAATTCAAATTTAATTAACAAATTTAAATTATTATTAGTTGAGGTTATTAAATGGATCCATTTTCTCAGGGACTTTTAGGTGCGTCTTTAGCAGCCTCCTTAGCCAAAAAACAAAATATTAAAGTTTCAGCACTTGCTGGTGGTGTTGGAGGTATTTCTCCAGACTTAGATATATTCATTAGGTCTAATACTGATCCACTTCTATTTATTGAGTATCATAGGCATTTTACACATTCATTAGCATTTGTTCCTTTTGGTGGCTTAATAGTTTCATCTTTTTTATTTTTTTTTTTAAAAAAACATATCTCTTTTGGTTCTTTATATTTCTATTCGACTGTCGGTTTTTTTACACATGGCCTTTTAGATGCTTGTACCAGTTATGGCACAACACTTTTTTGGCCTTTTTCTGATAAGAGAGTTTCATGGAATATAATATCTGTAGTTGATCCTATTTTCACGCTAATTCTTTTAGTTTTTTTAACTTTTTGTCTTTTAAAAAAATCATTAATACAAATCAAGTTTGGCCTTTTTTTATCTTCAATTTATTTATTTTTGGGGTTTGTAAAATATCAAATGGTTGAATCATTTATTTACGATACAGCAAGTCAGAGAAATCATAAAATACAGAGAATCTTACTAAACCCAACAATTGGTAATAATATTTTATGGAGAAGTGTATATCAGTTTGAAAATAATTATTACATAGATGCAGTTCATATGACATTTTTAGGAGAACCCAAATTAAAGAAAGGGGCAATCATAAAAGTAATTAACCAAGAAACAATTTTTCCAGATTTAGCACGAAATTCTATACAAAGAAACGATATAAGAAGATTTTCAAATTTTTCGCAGAATTTTATTTATCTTCATCCTGATTATGATGATTTATTGGCTGATCTTCGTTATGGAACTTTACCTCATGATTATAAATCACTGTGGGGAATTAAAATTAATAAATCAAATAATAATCATGTGGAATTTAAAAACCTTAGAGACTTTGAGAACACGGACTATAAAGAATTTTGGAAAATGCTAAAAGGGATTTTTTAATAAATATAAATCCTGATTTTATTGTATCTGCTTAGCCTCTTTAAGTCGAAAAAAGACATTGTAGTCATCATCTTTAGGAACTAATTCGAGTTTACCCTCTATGTTTACAGCATCGTAAGAAAAAAGTATTGGTTTTTTTGCATGAACTTCAATTAGTAAATTTGAAGATACATGTGGATGATATGGACAACTTAAAGGAAAGGGTCCTAATAAAAAAAGACTTTGTTTTTCATCTTGCTCAAGAGGAAACATATAACCCTGAATTAAAATATTTTTAGAATTCAGTTTTTTAAGTTTATCGGTAAATTCAGGTCGAACACCTATCCATTCATTACCCTCTTTGTCATTAAATGTGTACTCATTCATACCTGTCTCACCAAAAACTTTCCAGGGGGTTCCTCCGTCAGGAACAGATACAAAATCATCAATATTTGAGAGTAGGTCATATTCTTGAACAAAGTCTTCATCAACTGTTTTTGTTGAAAAAACATCAAATAATAAACTTCCATCATTCATGGTTACTCTAACATCTGATAATACTTTCCAAGGAAGTAAGAAAACGACAAGACTTAAAGTTAAAATACTTGATGATATAGAAAATAGATTTTTTTTAAGTTCTAAAACCAACAAAAATACTCCTTTATCATACTTATGTAGTCCTTGAAAGTTGATTTGCAACACTTATCCTTGAGGCATTATAAGCAGGAAAAAATGCAGCAATAGATCCTGCAATAAAAACAAAAAGTATAATCATGAAAAAATCAAAATTTAAACTTATGCTTGCCTGACTTAGATTTAAGGGAGTTATAACTTGACTAAATATCAAGAAACCAAACAATCCCAATAAAATCCCTAAAATAATTCCATTGGTGACAATAATCATACCTTCTAAAGTAATAATTTTAAAAATTCTTGATTTTGAATAACCCAAGGCTCTGAGAACTGCGAGATCTCCCATACGGTTTTCCAGATTACTAGCTAAACCTGAAAAAATACTTAAGACTGAAATTAAAATAAGGATAGACGACAAAGTAGCAAAACTTTTTGATCCAAGTCCAAAAATTGAAGTTAGTCTATTAATTTCCAAGGCTGGATTTGCCGCTTGAAGTGAACTTTCTCTATTAACTGATCGAGGAATATTTATATTTCCTATTGGTGATTTTGTTGTGATTAATATGGCAGTGATTTCAGGTGAGCCTAGTTTACTTTTTTGGTCATGATCTTTTTCAATTTTATGTTGATGCTTATGTTCTTCTTCATGTTCATGCTTATGTTCTTCTTCATGTTCATGCTTATGTTCTTCTTCATGTTCATGCTTATGTTGGTCTTCATGTTCATGCTTATGTTGGTCCTCATGATGTTCCAGCTTTTTTTGATGACGATGACTATGATCTTCAAAACTATTTTTATTTTCTATTTCATGAAGTCCATGAAGAAGTAAGACCGAATTTAGGGAGGTCAAAATAAGTCTATCAAGAACTGTACCTGTTGGATTCATTACCCCAACTACTTTGTATTTTTCATTTGTATGGAGATTGTCATAGTCAAGTAAACCATGAGCTCCACTAAAAATATCATTGATTTTTATATTAACTGAGGAACCAACAACAGCTTCAAAGTCTTTTTCCCAACTTCTTCCTTTTAAAAGTTCAGCTTTATAGTGTTTTATATAATCCTTAGTTGTACCCACAATACGATATCCTTTCCAATTATCACCTAATGCAAGTGGAATTGCTCTTTTAATTTGTGGATGTTTCATTATTTCTTGAGCTTTCTCATAAGAAATATTACCAGTAGGAATATCAATATGATAAACTGATGATAATATTAACTGCAGTGGACTGCCTTTAGCTCCAACAACAACATCGATACCTTCTCCATCAATACCTATTCGTTTTTGAATGTGATTCCCAAATTGATTAATTAAAATAGCCAGAGTAACACCAAGAGCTGTCAAAAATATGGATAAGAAACTGTTCAGTAATCTATGCTTTAAAGAATATAAAATAAAACTTAAATCTCTCATATCTATAATTCCATTAACCTAGAAAAATACTTTTTTATCCTATTATCATGTGTTGAAACAATTAGTGTTGAGTCTGTTTTTTTAATCTGCGAAAAAATTAATTCCATGACTTTTTGTGTATTTAAATCATCTAATGATGATGTTGGCTCATCTGCAAATATAACTTTTGGTTTATTTGCAATTCCTCGAGCTATAGCAACTCTCTGAGCCTCTCCAACACTAAGATTAGATATCATTTGATTGCTTTTTTTTGAAAGTCCCAAGTCACCAATTAATTCTTCTATATCTAATGAGTTAAATTTATTTTGCGCTAAGGCTATATTTTGTCTTACATTCAAATGATTTATCAAATGAAGTTTTTGAAAAATAAGACCAAAATTTTTTGAACGTAAATCATCCAAATCTTTATCTAAAAGAGAAGAAAAATTTATATCCTCAAATAAAACCTCACCTCCTGATACTCTTAATAATCCTGTCATTAAATTTAATAATGTTGTTTTTCCAGAACCAGAAGGGCCAAGGATAAGGAGGTGGTTTCCTTTATTAATATTAAAGCTAATTTTGCTTAAAATTTTTTGATTAGCCAATTTATATTCTACATTTTTTAATTTAAAAAGCATAAAAGACTACTGTAAAATATAATTGTTATCCCATCAATGCTTCCATTGAAAATACAGCTAAATTAATGAAATAGATTATTAATGATATATTTAAATTTAAATTGATTATTTTTTTTTTAGGATGACATGGAGATTCATCGCATTCACCTTTTTTTACGCAATCTAATTTTCTGAAATTAAATTCGGTAAGGATAAAAAATATTATCATTAAGGTGGTCAAAATTAAAAGAAATGGTTCAATCCTTTCAAACCAAGAAATATCAAAAAAATATACTGACGATAAACCGAAGGAACTTAAAAGTGTTGTAAGACTAAGAAAAAAAGGCACGCCACAACAAAGTAAATGTGTTACACATCCAAGCACCAAGAAATAAGAAGTTATATATTTGAACATTAAAAAGTATAAATTAATATATAAAATTGTTATAATATAACAATGAGATTTATGATACAATTATTTTAAAAAGGTTATTTATGGCAACATTAATTGAGAAAAAAGCAGAAGAGTTTTGTGTAAAGAATGGTCACAGAATAACTGAACCAAGGTTTGCAGTTTTAAAAATTATCGCTTCTAGCAAAAAACCAATTAAAGCTTATGAAATTCTTTCAGAGCTTAGTAAGATTTTAAAAAACCCCAAGCCTCCAACAGCTTACAGAGCAATTGAATTTTGGCAAAAACACAATTTTGTCCATAGGATTGAAAGTTTAAATGCTTACATGGCTTGTTCCCAAGGTCATTTCCACAGAGGATCTCAATTCTTAATATGTGATGATTGTGGTAAAGTTGTCGAAAGTGTTTTTTCTGAATTACCTAATTCTTTAAAAAAGAATCTACTTAACTCTACATTTAAGCCCTTAAGATGGAACTTTGAAATTAACGGACGATGCAATCAATGCTCTTGATTATATTTCCTTTAATGTTATCGATTTCTGGTTTTGTAATTGCTAACGATCTTTTTGAAAAAAATTATGTTCAAAATTCTCAATTAATTAATGAAAAAACCTTTTCTGGTCCCATGGGAATGGGGCTTTCTAGATCTTATGAGCTAAAAAATGAAAAATTCTGTTTTTACAACACCATTAATGGGCAAAAAAAAATTATGTTGGAGAATGTCAATGCAAAATGTCCAAAAAAGATTCCTATCAAGAAACAATAATTTTGATCAAAAAATAGTTTTTAAAGACAATAAAAAATACAATTTGTAAATTCTTTTAATAACTACAATAATCGTTTTAAATGAAAAATGAAATTTTAGCATTATTAGCTTTTACTCCAATTTTACTAGCTGGAATTCTTTTAATTGGTTTTAGAGTAAAAGCTAAATCAGCTATGCCAATTATATTTTTAATTACATGCTTAATAGCCTACTTTTTTTGGGGTGTAACAGAAAAAAGAATTCTCGCATCAACACTTCAAGGATTAATAATAACTTTTAATATTTTATGGATAATTTTTGGAGCAATTCTATTACTAAATACACTTAAGTATTCTGGTGCTATTAGAACTATACGACAGGGGTTCTCAAATATCAGTTCAGACAGACGTATTCAAGTAATACTTATTGGATGGTTATTTGGATGTTTCATTGAAGGGGCCTCAGGTTTTGGAACCCCTGCAGCGGTCGCAGCACCCTTAATGGTTGCAGTAGGCTTTCCTCCATTAAGTGCCGTTGTTTTTGGAATGATGATTCAATCAACTCCAGTTTCTTTTGGAGCAGTTGGAACCCCTTTGATTGTTGGGGTTCAGGGTGGCTTGGATAAAATTAGCCTAACAGAACAATTGGCCTCAAGAGGGTTGGAATGGGATTCATTTTTCCAGATAATAGTTTCAGAGGTAGCAATCATTCATGCAATTTGTGGAACTTTTATGCCAGTTTTCCTAATTATGATTATGACGAGATTTTTTGGAACTAAAAAATCATGGACTGAAGGTTTGTCAATTTTTCCATTTACCATTTTTTCTGCGATTTGTTTTACAATTCCTTATGTTCTTACAGGGATTTTTCTTGGCCCTGAATTTCCGTCAATCATAGGTGGCCTAACTGGGTTAGCAATTATTACAATAGCTATCAAAAATAATTTTTTAGTACCAAAAGATCAATGGGACTTTCCTCCTTCAAACAAATGGCCAACATTTTGGCTTGGAAATATAAAAATATCATCGGAAAAAGATAATAAAAATAAGAAAATAAACAATATTTTAGCCTGGTTTCCCTATCTTTTACTCGCTCTCTTATTAGTAATATCACGAACTTTTCAACCTTTAACAAAATTTTTGAAATCAATTGATTTTAAATTTTTAAATATTCTTAATGAAGAAAAAATATCTGCAGGATTTCAAGTTCTATATTTACCTGGTGGAATATTAATTTTTGTTTGTGTAATTACATTTTTAATTCATCGCATGAGTTTTAATAAAATTAAAATGGCAATTTTGGATTCATCAAAGACAATTTTTGGAGCTGGCTTTGTTCTTTTATTTACAGTCCCCTTAGTTAGGATAATGATAAATTCAGGAATAAATACAAATAGTATAATTAGTATGCCAATAGCTATGGCTCAAGGCATATCAGATTTAATGGGAGACATATACCCTTTGTTTGCGCCTACGATCGGCGCAGTAGGTGCTTTTCTAGCAGGGTCAAATACTGTTAGCAATCTAATGTTTAGTCAATTCCAGTTAGAAACTGCAAATTTGCTTGGATTATCTGGAGCGTTAATGGTCGCTGCACAAAGTGTTGGTGCTGCTGCGGGAAACATGGTTGCCATTCATAATGTAGTAGCTGCCTCAGCTACCGTTGGATTACTTGGAAGAGAGGGAATGATTTTACGCATTACAGTGTTACCGACAATATATTATTTACTGCTATCTGGAATAATAACATTGAGTTTATTACATTTATTTAATGTTTCTGATCCACTTCATAAGTATTCGTCAAGACAATCAAAAAACAATGATCTTTATAAAATAACAGTAAAAAAGTCTAAATACTACATTTGTGAAAATATATCAAACTATAGAGGCTCTCCAGGTTTAGATAAAAACCCAAAAGACTTTTTTGAAAGAAATTGCAAGATTTCCCCAAGTTTAGTGGGCTCATCTATTTGTTCTAGAAATGATCACTGTAAATTAGATAAATTTTTTTTAGAAGAATATATAGATAAAAGATGTCAAAAATTAGTAAATGCTAAACACGCTCAATATTACATTAGAAGTTTTGATAAACAAATTGATACAATTGAAGTAAATTTTAAATGTGCTGGTTAAAATAATAAAGTTGTTTTTTTCGAATTAATTATGAAAAAAAATCTTCAACTTAAACAAACTGCAATTATTGTAGGAATTATAAATCTTTTTTATTTTTTTGTTGAATTTAGCTTCGCAATCAAAGTCAATTCTGTTTCTATTTTTGCTGACTCAATTGATTTTCTTGAAGATGCTTCAATCAATTTTATTATTTTTTTTGCGTCTGGTTTAAGCCTTGTAAAAAGAGCTAGAATAACCATGTTTTTAGCATTTTTAATGATAATTCCTGGAATTTCTGCAATAATAGCCGTATGGAATCAAGTTCTTAATCAAATACCTCCGGAGCCAATTATTTTATCTTTTGTTGGTGCAGGGGCTTTACTTGTTAACGCAGGGTGTGTTTTTCTTCTTGTGAAGTTAAGAAAACATAGTGGAAGTCTGGCAATTGCAGCCTTTCACTCTGCAAGAAATGATTTAATTGCTAATATATCAATAATTATCACTGGTTATCTAACGGCAATATATTTTTCAATCTGGCCAGATATAATTGTAGGATTAATAATAACAACAATTAATACGAATTCAGCAATCTTAGTTTTTAAAACTGCTAAAAAAGAAATCAAATTTATCCACTAAAAAAATCCAAATTAACTTTATTCTACTTCTAATTTAAATAAAAAATAATATGGTTTTTTCAGCTGAATTATTTATATAAATATTACTCACTCTTATGTCTTATAATAAATTAAAAAATCTTTTTGAAGAACACAGTCTAATAAACGATATCAATGGTATTTTAAGCTGGGACATGGCAACTTATATGCCTGAAAAATCAAGAACTCAAAGAATCAAGCAAATAAAAAAGTTATATGATTATAAAAAAAATATTTTTGAACAAATTAAAAAAAAACAATTATTTGAAAAAGTTGATTTTTTAAAATTAGATAAAAGCAATAAATTAAATTTCGAGCTAATGAAAAATAAATTTCAGTATTTCGATTCTATACCTAGTAAAATATTAAAAGAAAAAGCTGCTCTATCAATTCAATGTGAGGGTGAGTGGAGAGAAGCAAAAAAAAAGTCTAATTTTATGATAGTGAAAGATACACTAACAAAATTGATTAACTTAGTAAAAATGGAATCTGAAATTTTATCTCAAGTAAAAAAAAAAGATAAATATGATTGTTTGCTTTTCAAATATGATAGATCCCTAGATACAAAACAATTAAAAAAAATATTTAGTAGAGTTGAAGAATTTATAAAAAAAAAACTTCCTTTAATTAAAAAAAAACAAATGAATCAACAAAAAGAATTTGGTGAATACCTCAACGAATCTGATCAATTTTTTTTGTCAAAAGTTTTCATGAAGAAACTTGGTTTTGATTTTTCAAGAGGAAGAATTGACAAAAGTTTACACCCATTTTGTGGTGGTAGTACTGAAGATATCAGAATTACAACAAGATTTAATAAACAAGATTCATTTTCCTGCTTTGATGCTTTAATGCACGAAACCGGTCATGCTTTATATGAACAAGGTCTTCCAAGAAAATGGGCTCATCAACCACTTGGATCTTCTGGAGGAATGTCATTGCATGAAAGTCAATCACTATTTATTGAAATGCAAATAATAAAGTCTCTTCCAGTTAGTTTTTTTATAGAAGATATTTTAAAAAGAAAAATGTTTAAAAAATCAAAAATATGGAATAGTGAAAATATCTATAAAGTTAGAAATAATGTTAAAGAAAATTATATTCGTGTTGATTCGGATGAAGTTCATTACCCCCTTCACATCATCCATAGATTTAATGTTGAATATAAAATTATAGAGGAAAATGAAAAAGTAGAAAACCTACCTGAAATTTGGAATCAGGAGTTTCATAAAATTTTGGGGCTCACTGTTGAAAACGACGCCATTGGGTGTCTACAAGATATTCACTGGTATGGAGGAGATTTTGGATATTTTCCAACCTATAGCATAGGAGCTTTTATTGCTGCCCAATTAGCACAAAAAATAAAAAGAGAAATTCAAGATTATAACATTAAACTTAAAAATGGTGACTTTAAACCAATAACTTTATGGCTTAAAAAAAATATTCACCAGAAAGGTAATTATTACAAAATTAATGAGTTGCTTAAAGAAGCTACTGGTGAACCACTAAATTTGAAATACTTTGAGGATCATATAGTTAATAGATACGTAAAAAATATTATTTAAAATGAAAAAATTATTTGTATGTTTTGTCTTATTAATTACGTTTATTTATTTTGAAAATATTAAGGCCAGACCTATATCATACCAAGGGGGATGGACATTAATGCAAAAAAATAATTTCAACAAACATAGTATTCATCTACATTATACACCCTCAATAAAATATTCACTCGGTTATAAAGGAGAATATTGGCTCAATAAAGAATGGCAATTTCATGGAGCTCAATTAAATTTTTTATTGAAGCGTTTAAATAAGCCTAAGTCTCAAGCAAATTTTTATATTAAAACTGGAGCAGGTGCTGCCTTTAGTGATTATAAAAATTTTGATGGTAAGGTTGAACCACTATTATTTTCCGGTATTTCAGCAGATTGGGAAGATAGAAGATATTTTATTAGTTATGAAAATCGAATTAATTATAGTAACAAAATCGTCAAATCTTTTTTACAAAAATCTCGTATTGGGATTACACCATATCTTGGAGAATATGGTGATTTACACACATGGTTTATGCTAGAGGTTGATCATATGCCTAATTCAATTAATTCAATTATCTACACACCAATGGTAAGAATGTTTAAAGGTGATTATTTAGCTGAGGCAGGAATAAGTAATTATGGAGATTTAATGTTTAATTTTATAAAAAGGTTTTAGGGATTATAATGAAAACACTATTAATAATTATTTTTTCAACTCTTGGTTTATTAACACCCCTTAAGTCAATAACATCTAAAGATCAGTCTAATAGTGAAATCTTAAAAATTTCAGTTAATGGTCTTGTGTGTGATTTTTGTGCACGCTCAATTGAAAAAATGTTTAAAAAAAAAGAATCCGTAGAAAGTATAAATTTGAACTTAGAAAAAATGTTGATTACCATAAAACTTAAAGATTCTTTCAATCTGAATAATGAAGAAATAACAAAATTAATAGAAAATTCTGGTTACGAAGTAACGGCGATTAATCGTGTCAAATAATATTTACAGGCAAATCATCACACCAACCTTAAGTTTATTTACAAGTTTTAGTACTTTAATTTGTTGCGCTTTGCCAGCCTTTTTGGTGACTGTCGGAATGGGAGCAGTGTTAGCTGGTTTTGTGTCCAATTTTCCTTGGATAAAATTTATGACTACTTATAAGTTATATATTTTTATGGGAGCTGGATTAATGCTCCTTTTTTCAGGTTACATTTTTTGGCAAGGCCGAAATGCACCTTGTCCTGCTGATCCCAAACAAGCGAAAATTTGTTTTAAACTAAGAAAAATAAGTTTTTATATTTTAATTATCTCTTTATTTATTTATTTAATTGGATTTTTCTTTGCTTATTTAGCTGTTCATTTTATTTAATAAATTATATTCCAAAACATTGAAGTTTAAAATTAAATATTGAAAATTATTACACCCCGTTAAGCTTTTTAATTTCTTCTAAAAATGAAGCATTATCAAGTCGCATAAGAACGGATGAAAAAGTTTTTAATGCAGAATCAGGTGTACGATGAAGTATTCCATCCTTTCCACCTCGAAAAATTGCTATATCCCATTTATTTATGAATTTAATTTTAGTTTCATCTAAAATAATCTCTTTATTAGATTTACCATCAATAAAAGCTTTTCTATTAGCTGCATAATTTGGTAGTAATTCTGTTCCTTGACCAGAATAAGTTACTAATAATCTATAAGGAACCATATCAACATGATAACGTTTACACCCTCTATGAGCACCAATCCAAATGCTAACTTTATCTTCCCCTAAAAAAAAACAAAAAATTTTACATAAATTAACCATATCGTCTATCCAGATATCATAAAAAGGGTCAAGTTTGATTTTAGAAGGAATATTATTTTTAAGAAGCTCTTGAATATCTTTTTTTGCATTAAATAATCGGACGTATCCTGAAATTGAAGGAAGAAATATGTATAATTTTTTAAAAAAAATATCTGATTTTTTTGGTACTTTTCTCTTTAAAATTTTAAGTTGATTATCATCATTTTTAAAATCTCTTAGTATGTTTTTTACATTATAGTAACTTGTCATTCAGTCAACATAACTGTTATATTATAACAGTACAATGATTTATATTTTTAATTCTAGACAAATCTATGAATATTTATTTATTATAACTACATGACAATATTTATAAGCCAAAAATTTTGGAAAATACTTTTAAAAAAAAAACCGAAAATCATAATATATTCTATTTTAAGCCTTTTAATAACTTCTTGTACGTTTGTATTAGATGGTGTTTACACATGGGATTCATTTATTCAAGAAGCTTCTTCCAGAGGAGAGACTTTTTTTGCAGAGGCCACTGCTCCTAATGGTTTTATTGCCTTTGGTAGTTCAAATGATAGTCAATGGGCTGCAAATTCCATGTCTACAAGAATTTGTTCAGAGAATTCTGGGCAAGTATGCAAAGTAACTAGAACATCCTCCAAATAGTGGCAAAGAGGCTAGGATAAGCCCAGGTTTTTATATAATTTAATAAGCTACTTTCTAAAACTATGCTGGAAACGGAGTTAGAACTTTATGATGTGTATTGGGGTCTTTAAGATAGTTCTTTATCAAACAAGCATCCAGCCTCTCACGTATGTTCTTTTAAGCATATAAATCAATCTAAGAATATTACTAATGTAACTTCTGGAGCAACACTTTGTAAGATAAAGTATAATTAAGCCATTATTAAAATTAAAAGCTCTCGACGATGAACTAATAATTGGCAATTTTTTTTAAATAATTATTTTTCACTTGCTTATTTTAACATCTCATGAACTAAGTGCACTTCTAATATAATTTACAATGAAAAACTTTTATAAACTTGGAATTTCAAAAGAAATTCTGTCAAATCTAAAATTTTTAAACCTTTTGAAGCCAACTCCTGTTCAACAACAAGCAATTCAGCCAGGTTTTAAAGGTAAGGATATATTAGCAATTGCAAACACGGGAACTGGTAAAACATTAGCATTTGGCATACCGATTGTAGAAAGACTTAACAAAAATAAATCGTTATCCGCAATAATTCTTACTCCAACAAGAGAATTAGCTGTTCAAGTTGGTAAACATTTAAAAGATTTGATGGGTAAAAGTATAAAAATTAAAACTGCAGTTTTAATAGGAGGAGATTCAATAAAAAAACAAATAGAATTAATTAAACAAAAACCAAGAATTTTGATAGGGACACCCGGAAGAATAAATGACCACATAACAAGAAAAACTCTAAACCTTAAGCAAATTAATATTTTAGTCCTTGACGAAACTGATAGAATGCTAGACTTAGGTTTTATTAATCAAATACAAAAAATTATAAATTTTTTGCCCAAAAACAGACAAACTCTTCTTTTTACTGCTACTTTACCAAATAATATAAAAGCTATTTCAGAAAAATATTTATGTGATCCACTTAAAATTACTGTTGAGACTAAGGAAAATATTCTCAAAAATATTGAGCACAGTGTTCTTAACATTAAACAAGGTGATAAATATGAAAAGTTATTGAAGGAACTTCATTCAAGACAAGGTAGTATCTTAGTTTTTATGAAAACCAAACATAGTTCTAAAAGAATTTATTTGAAACTACAAAAAGAGGGTATGTCAGTAAATGCTATACATGGCAATATTAGACAAAATAAACGTTTAAATATTTTAAATAAATTTAGAAATCAAAAATTTACAGTTTTAATTGCAACTGATATTGCAGCCAGAGGGTTAGATATTCCTCACATAGAGCATGTGATAAATTATGATCTTCCTCAAAGAACTGAGGATTATATTCACAGAATTGGAAGGACAGCAAGAGCAGGTAAGAAAGGTTCAGCATTAAGTTTTATTTCAGATAATGACAAAAAGATTTGGAAAGACATATGCAAACTTATAATGCCTAATGAAAAAATAATTAATAATTCTAGTGACTTAACGGACAAATCTTTAAAACAAAAGAGAAAAGACTCAAGGTCTCGAAAAATAAAGAAGAATAATTCTAATAATTTTAAAGGAAACTTTTTTAAACCAAATAGTGAAGATTCAAGGACTAGAAAAAAAAAGAAGAATAATTCTAGGAATTTTAAAGAAAACTCCTTTAAACCAAATAGTGAATATTCAAGGACTAGAAAAAAAAAGA
>MDSZ01069060.1_pt1 | contig 39462 bp, 17 predicted proteins | sample 811201 | NCBI WGS metagenome assembly MDSZ01 (sample SAMN05326647, study PRJNA326480) | marine metagenome | isolation source: seawater | place: Indian Ocean: North | collected 2010
GATAATAGAAAAATTTTAGAAGATATGAAAAAGGAAGCAAAAAATACAAATTATGACAAAACTTGAAATTATATTACTTTGTGTTTCCGCAGTGTCGGTCATGATAAATTTGGGTGTATTTGCTTACGCACGTAGTGCAATATCTCAGTTGCTACAAGTATCAGAGGAATTAGGAGATTTAAAAAATATGATTGATTCTTTTGCTACTCATAGCAAAGAGGTATATGAAATGGAAATGTTCTATGGTGATCAAACCTTACAATCTTTGATGGATCACGCTGTATCCTTTAGTGAGCAATTAGAGACATTTGAATACATATACTCGTTAACAGAAGAAGAAATAGATGACGAAACAGAAACCGGAACAGAAACCTAAAACTAAAACTAAGAGAAGAAAGAAAAAGAAAAATTATTATTTTACTCAAGTTCATGAAGATGCAATTATTCGCTATACAAATACAAATTGTGTTAAAGAAAGAACTGAATTATATGTGAACTTTATACAGCCTGCATTTAATGAGATGGTTGATAAAATTGTATTTACCTATAAGTTTACAAATTTACCGAACATAGAATACTTGCGTGATGAGTGTAAAATTTGGCTTATGACAATATTAGATAAGTATGATCCAAGCAAGGGCTCAAAAGCATTCTCGTATTTTTCAGTCATCACAAAAAACTGGTTTATTCATAAAGTTAAGAAACAACAAAAAAGAAACCTGAGAGAAGTTGATTACGATAATATTGCAAAACATTATGAAGAGCAGTATTTGTCAACAGACGAATCGTATTTAACAGACCGCGAGCAAGTAGAGTTTTGGCAATCATTTTATGCTGAATTAAAGTCTTGGGATGAATCACAAATGAAAGAGAATGATTTAAAAGTTTACAAGGCAATTAATATTTTATTTGAATCAAAAGAGGACATAGAAATTTTTAATAAAAAAGCTATTTATTTATACCTGCGGGAAATAACGGGTTTAAATACAAAACAAATTGTTAATTCTTTAAAAAAATTTAGAAAACGTTATTTCATGTTCAAAACAGGGTGGCAAAATGGTGATTTATGAAACAAGACGAATTAGATAACTTATTTAACGAAGCTCTGGATAATATTAGAAACGATAGAAAGTTAGCCAGAGAGTTTTTAAATGAAATTGCAAACGAAATCTCCAGCGATTCAGAACAAAATAAGTATCTAAGCCCTGTAGCTGCAAAACACATAGAAACAATGCAGAGATCAAATGAGCAGTTAGTAAAAATTATCACCTTGAGACAGAAAAAATCTGAAGAATCATTTGCTTTGTCAGAGGACGACAAATCTAATTTATATGATTTAATACAAGGAAACGAATCTAATGGCTAAGCAGTACATAGATTGGACTGATTTTAGCACTGCAGAAGAATCTGTCGATTTGTTGTCTAATTCAATTAGAAAACCTCTTGACTATGATGCGTACGGAGGTAAAACTGTTTTTAAGGCTATGGTTCTAACTCCCACTGTTCAGATAACAAATACAGAAGCTAGAGCTTTTGGCGCTGCTTTTAAACAAGAAATAACCTCAACGGGTAGAAAATTTAAGTTTAAGGCTAGAATCGTTGAGGACAATTCACCACATTCCTTCATACCAGACCCTTGTAGTCTTGCAAGAAATGATACAACAAAGGAGTCATCGATTAATCCGGAGTCATTAGTTGCTATGCACACCGACGTTATAATGATGATTGATGGTGCTCATGGTATCGCGATACCTTGTGCTGGTGACATAGTTGAAATACAACTCAAGAAAAATGATTTTTCCTATGATCTAAACGTAGCTACTTTTGTAAGAACAATTGCTAGAAATGCCGGAGAGCTAAGTATAACAAAAGAACACGGATGCCAAACGATTGCAAGAAATTTTGACACTTTACCACTGTATGAAGGACCAAAGTTACCAGCACTGAAGCCAGCCGGTAATGCCAGTTCGTTTTTCAACAAATTAAAATCCAGTGGATTTTTTGAAGGTTTTAGTGATGCATTTTTAATAGGTCTTACCGCAAATGCACAAGCTGAGTCTGGATACAAAGTAAATGTTGGTGGCGATCCTTTGAGTTATTACGAGTCGTTAGCTAAACAAGGAAGAGTTTCACAAAAAACACTACAAAGGGTTTCATCACGCGCTTTAGATGGTAAATGCTCATTTGGTTATTTTCAACTTAACGTGTGCCCCAATGATGGCGGTGGCTCTGAGCTTTTAAAGTTTAAAAATATAGATCCGGCGACCCAAAAAGAACAGGCAATAGAAGCGATATTAAATGAGGATAATCAATTTCAATACGTTTCCTTAGCTCTCAGGAGAATATTTGGTTCAAGAGTTAGTACTGAAACAGATCCATATGCTGCCGCTGATGAAATATGTACAAAATTTGAAAGCCCAGCCGATGCTTCAAATAAAGGTAGGCAAAGAGGCGAACTAGCACTTAAAATAGCTAAAAAAGTAAGCTAATATCAAAATAGTAGTATTTATATACAGTAAGAGGAACAATGTCATTTCAAGATAAAAAACCAGCTTATGAAAAAGTTGGTAACGAAGAAACACTTTATGAAAAAATAAAAGGCGCTCCGGAGAGTGTCAGGATGGTGCCAACAGATAGTGGTGTTTTCCATACTAATGTTCCGATGAAAGGTCTCAATTTTAAATTGGGGGATGGAGAATCGGTCATTGAACATGGGGGAAGCTACATAACTTTTGGTCGCGATCGTCCCGGCACCATGTTTTCTGGTTTTGGTGCCCGCGGTGTCCAAAATGCTTCAACAATTGATATTGTTGTTGGTCGCGGCGCCGGCGCTAAAAAAGGCGACGGTCCAGCTAAGGATTCCGTGGTCAGCAATATGTTTTCTGCAGACGCTGCTAGAATTTATATTAGTCAGCTAACAAAGATTGATAAAAACTTTGGAATTGCTTCAGGCGTTCCCGGTAAGCACAAGCCAGCGTCTGGTATAGGAATTAAAGCTGATGATGTAAGAATTATCGCTAGAAGTAGTTTTAAGTTGTGTACTGGTCGTGCTGACGGTGTTGAAGGTCATGGATCTCGCGGAGAAAACAATTCTTTAGGGGGAAGATCCAGCATAGCGCCCACAATAGAATTAATAGCAGGTAACTATTCAGATTCTAAATATGTGTATGGGGGGCTTTTTAATCCAATTGAATCAGTGCCATATCTTCAACACGCGGTTAAGGGAGATAACTTAGTTAAAGCACTTTCCGAAATGAATGAGATTATGGGTAACATCTGGTCTGCGGTTTATAATTTAGCATTAATGCAAACAAGTCACGATACAATCAATGGTATTGATCCGTGGTGTCCGTGGATTTCTGCCATGGCGCCAACTAAAAATATGGGTGCCTTATATTTTGTATTGATGAATTTGTGGGCTTCAAGAGTAAAGGGAACAATGTGGGAGCAATATTATTTGGATCCATCCGGGTATAGATCTATTAACAGTCCCAATGTTTATTTAACATAGGTATATTATGTCAGAATCAAAATTTTTAAAATTTCAAGATGCGGATAACGATGGACTAATCGATGCATGTGACGACGAAATAGTCATGACCGAGGTGCCGTGTAAGGCACCCTGCACCCCCAATCCATCAGCGATTATACCAAATTGGAAAACAAGAACAATAGAAGAACCCTTCTTAAATGAAAAAAAATGTTTGTACCAAGTAACCAAAGTTACTCGATATACCAACACCGGTCCAGAATCAACTATTAGATCTGGAAACAGCTATGATATTGACAACGCTCTTCGTGAAAGATTTGATGAATTTGTAGAAGAGGCGCTAGAAAGCATATTAACATATTACGAAAAAGATGATTCTGATGAATCTAGATCTAAAGTTCTTGCTGATATGAAATATGAAAAATTTGATCTAGATGCTAGACCGCACTCTAGACTAAAGCTTTTATATTCTGTTCCATTTGAAACAATCTATGAACTACCAGAGGCGGCACCTGAGCCTGACGAAGAAGAGGATGAGCCACCCGGGGTTGTAAAAGTCCGCATGAACGCTGGGCAATCTACAACGCACATATTAACAGTTCGTAAGGGTTTAAATCTATACGGTCGTTTACTAAAAGTTTATCGTGGTATTGGTGAGGGTAACGCATATTTTGTAAAAGATAGAACAGTTTTTAATCTTGAAGATTATGGTGACGATGCACTGTTTGGTTCTGGAATTTTAAGTAATATGTGGAACGGCTTTGAGTCATTTTTAGATTCAAAGGGTTTCAGATTGCCGGGAGAATTTTTCGGTGTTTTTAGTTCAGATGAAAGAATTACAAAAATTGAATTTGTATTTGATAATTATAAATTAATAAAGTTAAAGTTATGGACAATAGAGTGTGGTAATAAGCCTCACGTTTTTGGTAAGAAAAGACTTAAGCCGTTAAACGCGCAAGGTCCGTGGAAAGATAAAACAGCATGTGCATACCTTGCTAATCTTCCGAAGATGGCTGCACAACTTAATGCTAGGGTCCAGTTGCCATGGCAGGAATTTATTAAGCAATACACATATCCAAAAGTATTTTTTGATATTAAAGAACAAAATGCTCAACCAACAATTGGCTCTTGTCTAACTGAAGCACTAGCCGATGAATTTAAGGAACTTGGTCAAGATATTATGGACGAAGTTTTTGGAATTGGTGATGCATTAGCATATCTTTTTAGAAAAAATATTTGCAGAGACTCAATTCAAGATTCTTTAGCTGATGACTTGCTCATAGGCACCTATCCGGGCGAAAAACCGCCCGACATAACAAAAATGTTTGGTATGGCGCAAGAACAAGCATTTATGAAATTAGCGAAAGACGATAATGTTTTTGTAATACTATGCGCTGCTGTTATCGCGTCAACAACAAAATTTGGTCCAGCTAAATCTGCTTTAGAAAGAATACATCGCTTTGGTTTACAAAGAATAAAAGTTTGTGGACTTTTTGATTTATTAATGGATGTAATTCAGTGTTTGACTGGGGGGCTAACTCTTGACGAGGCTCTAAGGAGCTTGGTTAACAGCGCGCTTGGTAACATGTCAATCGAGTTGTTTGGTGTCTTATTCCAAGATTTACCAGCAGACAAGCGCACTGAATTAGAAGCTAAAGTTAGAGAAGCGTTAGAAGAAGGTGGTGGAATTGTTGGTGAAATTCCAAAACCTTGGGAAGTTCAAGAAATTATTGATGCTGAAAGAGAGCAGTTGACAAAAGATAATTTTGAAGGAACTGTCCCGCCGCCCGACTACAAACCACCTACAGAGGGCAAATACGAAAGAACAATTGTTGAACAATATGACAACGGTATATCCCAGATACAGAACATGGACGTTGATAATGTTATGCAGGTTTATGTTGTCGCTATTATAGAACTGTATAATGATAATTTATTGGAGCTGATCGATGAATTAAATAAATTCCCCGGCGCACAAATAGTTGCTAGTATTATTGGTTTATTAGATTGTCCAACTCCTCCACTGTTAAATCCCGGATTTGATGATTTTATTAAATCATTAGTTTTCCCATTCTGTAGAAACATGCAAGAGTTTACTATTGATAGGATTGTATTTGAAAATCCACTTCAATATTTGCCAACCTTCACTGATATTACAAAAGCGATATGGGATGCTGCTAAAATAGTCATAACATATTTAATTTTTCAAATCATAATGCTTGTTATGATGAAGATATGTGAAATCATTGGTAACGCTATTTGTGGGGCATTAGAGCTTACCGGAGATATTGTTGCGGCTCTCCCAGCAGCAATCGCTGGAAAGAAGAATCTCACTGATGTTATTAGGGAATCAATCTGCGGACCAGACGTTCCCGACGATACAGTTGAGGACACACTTGTTGATATGATGAGTCAGCTTGGTTTGGGAGCTGCAGCTTTTGCAAACAAAGCAGACACTGTTCAGTTTGGTTTAGATCTTTCAGCAGCAACCACCGAAAGGGAGCTTTCTGAAGCGTTACTGGGTCAACCATCAGCTGCATTTTTAGAAATTGTTGATCAGCTAGTAGAGTTTGAGTATCCACAATTTAGAGATGCCTTACCAAACAGAGCGTCAATCGGTAGACTATTTTCAAACGTTGGAAATATAACACCGGTGTCCTACAAGGCACAACTTGAAGATTTCCTAGCTCAAGTCCCTGACAATGAATTAACACCAGCTAATCCAAGTATGTGTGCAAACCCAGAGCAAATTCAAAGATTTAAAGAATTACGATGTGAAATATTGGAGGGTAGAGCATCACCCGAGCAGTGTCACGAAATGTTTTGTGATATGAGGGAAGACATGCTTGAGGATCTAAAAGATTTAGGGGATATTCTTCAGGGCGGGTTATCCAATCACGTTAAAAAGAATTTGCCACCCCTTGTTGGTGAGCCCGGTTGTGATGATGGCGTGTTCCCGTATGAGTCAGCACAACAAACAGCGGTTGCAACACAAGTTTTAAAAGGCAACTTGGATATGCTTAAAATGGATTTTGCAACAGACATGCTTGGTAATGGTAACTTTTGGAACACTGATGCATCATGGGGATTCATGAACATGGTACTCAGTGATACAAATGGTAACCCATTAACTGCACACCATAGAAAGGCTTTCAATAATAAAGAGTATGTTAATTTTGCAACTAATTTACCAAACGGCGGTGAAGCAACCAGTGGGTTCTTTTCATTTTTTCAATCCAGTCAAGGCTTTAGTGGACAAATCGGGCAGTTTCCATATTATGTTGCTGAGTGGATGAGAAGACAGTTTCTGAATGCCGGATATCCAGAAAGTGAATATGATGGTGCCGTTATAAAGCCGGGCTTTTATGGACTCAGAGATGTCGGCATGGATCTTAAGAAAAGCATGACATTTTCGTCGACAAACAATTCAACAGGTCCTAGAGATTTTGCGATAGATTTTGAAGATTTGCAGTATAACAATCTATTTGGGTCTATGACACAGGGCGTCAATTTATTTATGATACCTGATTTTGGTTACAACGTTGGAGTTAGAGTTAGAAATAGCACAGACGAAGTTATTGTAACTAGAAAAACAAGGAAAGGTAATGGTGTTGGTGCCCGGGCAGATGGTGACGCCGGCTCCGGCAGACACGTGGAGACCGCTGAAAGGGTCGGTTGTGACATATTATTAGACTTTAGAGATAACGCTGCTGGTATGAGATTACCCCCAACAAGAGGTGTTGGCGCAACTAAGGTTTGGGCTTCTACTCTTGGATTGGGATCGAATCCCGGAGACAATTTAGACGAATGGTCTTACGGCTATGAATTACACTGTTACTACAGTGATATACATGTTGATGAAGAAAATAGAACTATCAACAGACCTGATGACAATATAAGAATCGATTTAATTGAAAAAGTTAATTTTGGATCTGATTATCTTGGACCACTTGGAAAAAACTTAGAAGATGAGATGACTAAGATAGAACCCTTTGATTTGCCAAGTTGGATTGAGGGAATTCCGATTGTTGGCTGGGCTATTGAGTCTACTATTAATTTAATATTGTTGCCATTTACTCAGCTTGTGATGAGAAACATTCACAGGGCTCTACTCAGAGCTAGTCAAAAAGTTATGAGAGTGAGAGAATTTGAATTTCTATCAGTTGATGATGGATTAGATGTTTTTAATGCTGTATCCGAAGATGCAAGCACACCCTCCCCAGCAGATTATCCAAATTATGCTAAAAGTCTAGTGTCTCTGCAGTCTTACGCCCCACAAGTATTATTATTGTCTGACATGTTGGATACCACCGAAGCAGGCGCTAAAATTTTGTATGACACAACAATGAATGCGCTATACAAGAGAATGAGTAAAGAGATAGGAGATGCAGTATGGGACGGTACCAATCTTCAGTATGGCTCTGGTGGTGGGTGGAGATATGGTGCAGACTATGACTTCTTAACCACTAGTGATATTGAGTACGGAATTGAGCGTCGAGGTGAATTTGTACCATATTACGCAACTAGTCTGGAAGAGGAAGACATGGTTTTAGGTATGAGTCGTGATCAATATAATTGTATGAAAGATCCAAATCGAAGCATTGAGGACGCACGCGTGATATACTTAAACCCAGCCGTGTTTGGTGGAAGTTATTCTCGTCCGTCACTTTACATTAAACCTCTGAAATACACAGGATGGATGGGTTTTGTTCAGGTCTTTTTCCCAGAGTACACACCATGCAAACCACATTCGCAAGACTTAGTTGATTTTGATGAAATAAATGAAATGATTATGAAGTATTTTCCAAACTTAGCTGAAGATCCAAGATTATCGCTTGATCCAGAGTGTGTGAGAGAAACACCTTTTAATAGAATAATGAACCGCGCTGCTAAAATGGGTATGTATGCGCTTGTTATAGCTTCTGTAAGAATATACGCAGCAACACATATTTTTAAAGCTATAGGTACATTTTCAAAAATAATGCCTAAGTTTCCAGATAATTTTAGCAGTATCTATTCCGCATATATTGTAGAAAGAATGGAGGAAGATTTTAAAGATGCTCAAGGTGGATTTGCAGAGGCTTTCAACTCATTTAAAGATGACGAGTTTTGGTATGGCTTTTTAGAGCAGTCTGTTGAGTGTTACGACTTCTTAGTTGAAAATGGTGAAATCACCCCTCCTCCAAAGGGTGGATATCTACAAGGCGCGTTTGATGCAATAAACAATTTACAAACAGAATACGCTTTTCCATATCGACAAACTATAAAAAGGACATACACTGACTCAGACGGTAACAAAGTAAAGCAAGTTGTTCTTGGATTGTTTGACGCAAAAATGGCAGGCGAAGCTGGGTTCTTCCAGTCTCTTAAAGGATACCGGTCGGATGAGGCTTTTGAGGGTATTCAATCAGTTGAAGAGCATGCTAAATTAATTTTACAACAGTTGTTTAATTATGAACTTAGCAAAATGGGTAAGAGAATGGTTGATAATATGAGACAATACGGTTTTAACCCGGAAATATTTGATTTAGATTATTATATTTTTTCCGAAATGTCCGCTGGTGGGGAGGGGCTTACTTTTGTCGGACCTGAAGCGGTTGAAATGGCGGTAGACTTGCCTCAGCCGGGTGATAGCAGCCCGTTTGGTTCTTGGCCAGGACCATATTATACTCCCGGCGGACAATTTAGAGTTGCAATTGATAAAGATAAAGAAAATGATGCGGGCTATGGTGATGAGTATGTTGGATACTATCACGGACATGTAGATGAAGATGGTGATGTTGTATACATGGCAGGAGAATACCATTTAGATGAGTCACACGATGTTCTAACGCCTGTTGATGATTTAATTATTGTTGCTACTGAAGGATATAGTGTAAAAAGACAAGATGTTGAGGACCCAGACTCACCGGACATCACTGGCTTGGATGCGGAACAATATAGACAAGCTCGACAAAGCCAATCTTCACCATATCCACAGGTTCAAACAGCGATTGTGCCAATTGGCGACGTTGCTCCATTAAATGGTGCAGGAGCCGGAAGCGCTGACAGACCATATGGAATTGAAAAATATATTTCAATCAATGGAGTGAAACACCCACCATCGGCAGCTATGTCAATAATTAAAGCTAACAGATCAAGTTTAAGAATATCAGACGTTTACCCCGGAACATTGTCTCTTGTGTACTCTCCAGACGGCAAACCAATTGGACTTAGTGGTCAGTTAGGTGTTAGACACGGCTTAAACTTTTACTATATGAACGGTGGAAAGAAATTAATTACTTCCGTAGAAATTGATGCTTTAGACTTGCAAATAGGTCAGTTTGGTGAAATGAGAGCAAGTAGTAAATTATTGTTTTGCTTATTAAATAAACTAAAAGAAGATCCAAAATATAAATTAATGACAAACTACATCTTCTCAATTAAGAAGGTAAACTCTGTGCTTGCAATTTATAATGATTTTGGATTCTTATCTTCAATCGGTGAGGTTACTCCCGGTATGGGCGACCATACATCGTTCTTACCAACTGGCTTAGCGGGAGCGGTGTTGGGTATGCTTTTTGATATTAAAAGCGGTGACGTTGAGAAAAAGAGTGACTGGCTAGATGGGACTACGCTTAACCAAGTGAAAACAAAACCCGGAGCTAGGGCGTATATTCACAGGACATCTGAAAAGAAATATTATAAAGACGAATCAACTGGTAGCTTGCTCGATATGTTAATGCCATTTAATCTCGGCTATGATGATCCGATTGAAGTTAATGTTGTAACAACAGATATGAATAAAAGCGGAACCACAGGTAATGAGGGGTGGCAACATTATGATGATCGTCAGCCCGGATTTTTTGGCGGCTTATGGGTTTGCGAGTGGGATAGCTGGGATAGAGTATTGATGAGAAACAGTAAAAGTAGAATAAAAAGATTATTTAAAACTTACTATTATTCTAGAGATTTCCAACCGGGTGATGATTTACTGGGTCCAGACGATGATCCAGCAACCCTTTGGATTAAAAATCTTAAAACCAGAATGTTCCCGACACCCGGCTCTGGCATGCTTCCTTGGTGGCAAAGAGGTCGCCTGAAGTCAAATCCGTTTAATGCTAAAGGCGAACTTTGTTCTGGAAAAGATTAATAAGCCTACTTATTAAAGGAAAATAAATATGTCTTCTTTAAGTGTTAAACTGCCGATAACTCGAAACACATCCGATGGGTTTGCAATGATAAAAGATTTTCAAACCTTGGTGCGTCAAAATTTTAAAATGTTAATATTAACGTCACCCGGAGAAAGAGTCATGGAACCAGAATTTGGGGTTGGAATAAGAAACTTTTTATTTGAAAATTTTAATAATTCAGTTTTTGTTGATATAGAATCAGAAATAAAAGCTCAGGCTGCAATATTTTTACCAGTTATAAACATAACAGAAATAAATTTTGATACCAGTAATCCAGATGCGAACGTGTTAGGAATTCAAATTGTTTACAGTTTGCCGGATGTTGGAATTACAGATTTATTAGAATTTACTATTTAAAAGAAGAGGATTTTTAATGGCTGACGAACAGAAAAAAATAATTCCAATAAACTATACCAGTAGAGAGTTTCAAACGATAAGAGATGATCTTCTTCAAGTTGCTGAAAGGTTGTACCCCGACTCTTTCCAAGATTTTAGCGAAGCGTCCTTTGCCTCACTTATGATTGATGCAGTTTCATACGTTGGCGATCAATTATCATTTTATTTAGATTACAATGTTAATGAATCTTTTTTGGATACTGCATATCAATTTAATAACATTTTAAGACACGGTAGAATATTAGGATACAAACACACTGGTCGACCATCAACTTTTGGAAAGGTAGCATTGTTTACTTTAGTTCCAGCGTCCGCAACTGGTATAGGACCAGACAGAAGATACATCCCTATCTTGAGAAGAGGTAGTCAGTTTACAACTGACGATGGTTTAAATTTCTCTTTAACAGAAAACGTTGATTTTTCAGATCCAAAAAATTTAGTCGTAGTCGCCCGCGTAAATGAAACTACTGGTGCACCAACTCATTATGCTGTGAAAGCATATGGATCGGTGGTCTCGGGTGTGTTTTCATCTGAAAGAATCTCTGTTGGAAATTATGAAAGATTTAAAAGAATAAATTTATCAAGTCCCAATATAACTGAAATTATATCAGTTTTTGATGCTGAAGGTAATGAATACTTTGAGGTTGAATATTTAGCTCAAGATATGATATATAAAGAGATATCAAATCGTAATTATAAAAATGACAATGTTCCATCTATTATTAAGCCATTTTTAGTTTCACGAAAGTTTGTATTTGAAAGAGAAGCAGATGTAGCATACTTACAATTTGGAAGCGGAAAAGCGAATGAAAGCGATGTGGTAGCTGATCCTCAAAGCGTTGCGATGGATATATATGGAAAAAATTATACAACTTCACTAACCTTTGATCCAACCAGACTTTCAACAAATGAAAGCTTTGGCATCGTGCCATCGGACACCACATTGGTTGTGAATCTAAGAACGACAAACCCCAGAAGCTCTAATGTTTCTGCAGGGGCACTTAGCACCGTTGTATCTGCTCACTTAGATTTTGAGGATAGAACGAATCTTTCATCTGCAACAATAAGCGAAATTAGAAATTCACTAGAGGTTTCTAACGAAAAACCAATAACTGGAGATGTTAGAACACCAAATTCAAATGAAGTAAAACAAAGAATATTTGATACTTTCCCAACTCAAAATAGAGCGGTTACTCAGGCTGATTATGAAAATGTAGCATATAGGATGCCAGCTAAATTTGGCTCAATTAAAAGAGTTTCTGTCCAAAGAGATCCAGACTCACAAAAAAGAAATTTAAATATGTACGTTATTTCAGAGGACAGATTTGGAAAACTAACGGCAACAAACTCAACAATTAAAAATAATTTGAAAATTTGGCTAAATCAATATAGAATGATTAGTGACACTATCGATATTTTAGATCCATACATAATAAACATTGGGATTGATTTTTCTGTTAGAGCATCAGTGGGAGCAGATAGATTTGGAACTGTTAATGAGTGTATCAACAGACTAACAAGATTCTATAAAAATGGATTTTTTATTGGAGAATCAATCTTAATAAGTGATATTTATAATGAGCTTAAAAATGTAAGTGGTGTTTTAGATGTATTAAAGGTAAATTTAAGAATGAAAACTGGTACAAACTATTCTGGAGCATCAATTGATATAAACAGAAACTTGTCACCAGATGGTAATGAATTAATAATACCAAAAAATGCAATCGTAGAAATTAAGTTTCCAGCAACAGACATAAGAGGCAAGGCTAAGTAATGGGTATCAAGCGCTATATAGCTAACGCAGACAATACGATTGTAAATTCTTTTCAAAGTAACAATCAAACCAGAGCCACTGGCTCAAATTCAGGACAATCAGATATATTAGAAATATATTCAGTATATGGAAGACAAGCTTCTACCAGTTCCACAACAAGCGCATCACAAGAATTATCTCGTGTTCTAATAAACTTTCCCATGGACGATCTATCAGCGGATAGAACTGCAGGTAAAATACCAGCATCTGGAAGTGTTAATTGGTATTTGAAAATGTACTCTGCTGAAAGCACAAAATCAGTCCCAAGAGATTATGACATTGTTGTTGCAGCTGTCTCATCTAGCTGGCAAGAGGGGCAAGGCTTAGATTTAGAAGGATATAAAGACTTAACTTTAAACGGAAGTGGCTCAAATTGGATAAATGCGAATGGAGATGTTAAGGGTGCCACTGCGGCAGTAACAGCAATAAGCAAAGACGCCGGCGCAGCAAACACTAGAACACTCATATTAAAAGATGTCGAAGGAAATTCAGTAACATTTACAATCGACAACAGCTTGACCACTTCAACAGCTACAAAAATTGCCTTCTCAGGTGCCGCAGAAGCTCCAACTACTTTTGCCACCAGAATAGCCGCAGCAGTTAATGCAGCAAATGAAGCTGGTACATTAAACATCACAGCAGAATCGTCCGGTGCTGTTGTCACACTAACTTTAGGCACTGCAGGTCATTTAGGCAATGGTAATTCTAGTCTCCAAATAACTGGAACGGCAGTCAGCGATGGTGTAGTTACAGTAGCCGCTAGTCATGCCAGCGCTACGTATCACTTTGGTGGTGGTAATGGACCTTGGAAGAGAGTTGGTGGTGATTATTTGACGGGTAGTGAATTCAACGCACAAATTTACACGCAATCATTCGGCTCTGGATTGGGAGATATAGAGATAGACGTTACTGAACAGGTTGAAGAGTGGATGCGCGGAGCAACAGGAAGTCATGGATTTGGAGTTATGCTTTCTAGAACATATGAGTCATATGCATCAAATTCATCTGGTGATGATCTTGGTAGTGTGATTCACAATCCAACTGGAGCCAAAAAGTCATATTATACAAAAAGATTTTTTAGCCGCGGCACTCAGTATTTCTTTAAGCGTCCAGCACTCGAAGCGAGATGGGAATCTGATATTGTAAGAGATGATCGTAATGGTTTCTTCTATAGCAGCTCTTTGGCAACAAACGATGAGAATTTGATGGAGCTTTATTTGTATAACTATGTTCGCGGACGATTACGTAATATACCAAGCATTGGGACAAGTAATATATTTGTTAGTTTATACGCCGGCGATTCAAACGGTAATTTAACTCTAAACCAATCAAACTCAGAGAGAATAGTGCTTGAAGCGGCGCCCTCTGGAATTAAAACCCATACAGTTGCGACAGGCAGTCATGTCAGCACTGGAATATACAAGTGCGAAATATGTCTAACAAAGTCTACTGATCCAAACAGTAAAGAAATCAGTACTTTTTATGATATTTGGCATAATGGTGACAGCGCTTCACCACACATTAAGTTTTTTACCGGCTCATTTAAGCCGAAAACTTTAAAAGCTTCTAATGAAAAATTAGAACCAAATTACTTTATTAACATAACAAATCTGCAAAATTCTTACATGTATGATCAAAAAGCTAGGTTTAATGTTTATATAAGAGAAAAGAATTGGAATCCAACCGTTTATACAAAAGCGGTGCAAACGCCAGAGACGGTGAATATCCGCAGCGCATCGTATAGAGTTATTAGAATTCGTGATGGAATAGAGGCAGTAGCACACCAAACTGGCGCTGTATTGGCTACCGGTATGTCATATGATATTAATGGAAATTATTTTGATTTTGACATGAGGTTGCTACAACCCGGCTATGAGTACGGTTTTAAAATCGCATTTTATGATGATGATTTAGGAACTTGGCAAGAACAAGATAAATTATTTAAATTCAGAGTAAACAAGAATGAGCATTAAAAAACTTTTTGAAGATTCTAGAAAATCAAAAAACATATTATCGGAAACAACTAAAAAAACTAGTTTTGATGATGCCGAGTCTGCAAGAAATATTTCTAATAAACAGACCGATTTAGATAAACATGTTCCACAAGTTGATTATTCAGAGCCTGCTAATTTTGTTAAATTTGGTTCTGCGAGGTTATATTATGAGTCTGCCTTTACTAGAATACTGGACTTCTATCCATATGATGGCTCCGAAGCAGAAATTAATAAGTTTCACCATGAAGCGCTCGACATCGAAAAATATATTTTTGATAGAAAATATCCAAGAACAAATGGCTTCATTACTTTAAACAAAGATGGGTATACCTTATCAGGTCCAAAAATTGACGGATACGGTGTATATACTACAGACGAGTATATTGAACTTAAAGGAGGACCGGGAACCGGCTCAGCAACAAGTTTAAAACTAAAAGATTTACTACCTAATGCAAAAAACAGCAGTTATAAAAATTCTAACTTATATGATGAAACAATCTACCAGACACAAGGTCTTCCGTCAGACTATGGATCCGGAACTCGTACGTCAAATCTTCGAGCCAATTTTGATGATGGCGTAACTGTAGAATTTTGGCTTAAAACCGGCTCTATGCCCGGCACCCGGATCGCGGGCAACATACCTCGTTTTAACCCAAACAGTAATTATCAAGTTATTTTTGATTTGTGGAATAATCAAAATTCTTCTAGCGTAGATTATGGTAGACTTCGGATTGAATTAACCGGTACAGTCGATAAAGGCGAGAGCGGACCTACCCTTACTCCCTTAAAACCATTTTTGGTCACAGTAGAGTCTGGTTCAGTTTCTGATGGCACATCTGTTAGAGTTAATAGGCAAACAATTGGCTCTACCAGTCTACATGAAAAATTTGGAGATTGGAATCACTATGCTTTGTGTTTATACAATACAGCTAGCAATTTTGTAGTTGAGTTATATGTTAATGGCGACTTTCATGAAAAAACAACTGTAGAAGGCAAGACAATGGGAGAGCTTAATCCACAAGCAACCATGGCTAGAATCGGAGCACTAATTACTTCTCCATTTGGAGAGTCAGCGCCGGCAGGAGCAGGAAGACTTAGTGGCTCACTAGACGAATTTAGATATTGGAAAATTAAAAGAAACGAAAAACAGATAGGTCGAAATTGGTTTACTCAGGTCCGCGGCGGTACTAACTCAGACATATCGAATACAACGCTGGGTGTTTACTATAAATTTAATGAGGGTATTACAGGTGATAACGTAACAGATAGCATTGTGCTAGATTACGCAGGTAGAGTAACTAATGGGTCGTGGACTGGATATTCATCCGGTGCTAGACATACAGGCTCAGCAATTGTATCCGCATCAGCAGCTTCCAGAGAGTTTTTAGATCCAATAATTCGAGCAAACCATCCAGATGTTTTAAGTCTTAAAACTGAGTTAATAACTTCTGGCACATCATATGATTATAATAATAACGCATCACTCATTGGTTTAGTTCCGGGATGGATCCAAGATGAGCAAGCAGAAAACGAAAATTCAGACTTAAGATACATTGCTCACATAATGGGCACATACTTTGACAAATTATATCTGCAAATTTCAGAGCTACCTAAACTTAGACATTTAAATTATTTAAGCTCTTCAACTAAGCCGTTTCCCTTTTCAAGTCACCTTCCCCAATCTTTGGGGTTATATTCTCCAGAAATATTTATTGACTCTGACGTCATGGAAAAATTCACAAATAGAAATGAAGAAATTTTATTTGAAAGTGAATTAAACGATACTAAAAATCTGATATATCAAAACCTGTATAACAACCTAACGAACATTTATAAAACAAAAGGAACCGAGCAATCAATAAGAAATGTATTTAGATGTTTCAATATTGGCGATAATGTATTATCAATTAATATTTTATCAAACAATGAAGAATACCTGCTGAAAAACAATTTAAAATTAAACTTATTAAAAAAGAATGTAGTTGATTTTAGTCACCCAGCCAACGTTGATGGCGTGGTTTACGCAGCTTCTGCATCGTTAGACAACACTAACGCAGTAGATGTTTCTGGTTCGATTGATGGCGCTGAAGAACAATTTCCATATGGATTCACATACGAAGCAAACGTTATTTTCCCAGACTATACACAACACAGGTCTGCATTAACTAGAGATAAACAGTTTAATCAAATATCTATTTTTGGAGTGAGTAGTGTTGGTTCATCCACTGCAGAAAAAGTTGGAACAACAACAACCATCCCAAGTCCTGATTTATGCAATTTTAGAGTTTATGCAATTAGAGAGTCTGAGGGATCTAAAAATGTATACTTTAAATTAACGTCGTCTTTTGCGGAAGCCGATTTTGAAGATGTTGGCGAGGCTGCTGGAGAGCAGATAGCTGGAATTAATTTAACCAGTTCTGTTTATAAAAATGTTTATGATGATGAGCCGTGGAACTTCTCCATAAGACTTGTGCCAGCGAATCACCCTAGATCAACTTTTGTTGTTACTTCATCTGAGGGTGCAAAAGATGTTTCTGGCGACACGTACAAGATTATCTTTACTGGTATTAATCCTAAAACAGCTGACATTCGCGATATGTTTGTTCTTAGTCAAAGTATCCCTCCGTCAACAGCGAGAACTTTAATAACCGCCAGAAAAAGACCATTTATTGGTGCGGATAGAACAAATTTTACAGGAGATGTATTATACAAGAGTGATATTCAAGCCTCGTCCGTGGCTTTTTGGGGTAAATATATAAGTGACAGTGACTTAATTCAGCACGCCGTAGATTTTGAAAACATTGGATTGTCTGATAATCAAAACTTTTTATTCCCACTTGATACGGAGTCAAAAAGAAATGACATATTGAATAGAAACGCTTTAATTTTAAATTGGAATTTTAGAAATGTCACTGGTTCAGACGACTCAGGCACATTTTCTGTTCAAGATTTTAGTTCTGGATCTGCGACGATAAGAGATAATTTTGGCTGGCTTGGTAGATTATCTGGACAGCAACACACTGGAATTGGCTTTGGATTAAAGCCAGATTCAACCAGCGTAGTACAAAAGAAAAGAATAAATACTTATAAATTTATAAACCCCGAGCGCGCAGTATCATCAGATATGATTCAATTATTCTCAGCAGAAGATGAATTTTTCCCTAACTTGAGAAGAGAAGAAATAGTTCCCAACTATGTGTATACCGTTGAAAAAAGCATATACAATGCAGTTTCAGAAGAAATGCTAGATTTTATGGCTGGTGTTAATGATTTTCACTCATTGATTGGAAACCCAGTCAACCGATACCGCGGTCGCTACAAAGCGTTGGAAAAATTAAGAGAGGCGTTTTTCCGTAGAGTTAACAATGTAACAGAGGTTGAAAAATATATAGACTATTACAAATGGTTTGATTCTTCCATCACTTCAATAATTTCTCAACTTATTCCAGCTTCATCTGAGTTTATAGACGATGTGCAAAATGTAATTGAAAGTCATGTGCTTGAAAGAAATAAATACAAAAGCAAATTAAATATTTACAGACATGTCATGACCGACCTGGATGACAAATCAATCAAAGGAACCACCAGCGGCGCTAGCTCTAAATCTAGCTTCTCTACAACAGCCCGCGCCTCGACTGGCACCGCCCTTGAATCACTGAATCAGTATGACCCTGATGAGGCTGCAGAGCAAGGCGAAACAGTTGAAACATTCCAAAAACTTCAACAGGCGGATGGTGCATCCGCAGACACATTTAACAGCAAACAAATACTTAATCAAGTTGTTGGTGATGGCAACGTAGCCCTACTTAAAGGTGAATATTCCGTACAAGCAGGTGACGCAAACTTCCCGACAACAGCAAGATCAACAGCAAGAGTTATCGCCAACACCGGGCAACCTCGCCAATCTCCGCTTGATCCTGTTGCTCCAATTCGAGGTGGTGTTAATTTTCCACCTAATAAAAGTTTGGATTTTGCAAACACTAGATTAAGACCCGGCGGTCCAGTAGATACAACAGATAATGTTTTTGTCCCTTTGAATGTTATGATTGGTTTCACAGCTGAGTCGGTGGAAGCAATTGAATACGTGCCATTCCATCGCCCACCGGAGTATATTACTAAGGATAGAAAAGTCTTCCACGTTCAACAAGGTAAAGACTGGGAACTTGGTATTGGATATAAAAATGTAAAATCAGACATTGTATTCCCATTTAATGTCGTGAGTTCGAATGTTGAAGTTAAAACTGGCTATAACGCCGAGGTTATTAACAAGGTAGGTAGAAATTTACAGATAACAAACTTACATAATGATGCATACGGAGACCTACTTGAAGTTCCAGCACAAGGACCATTTACAAATCATTTTGTTGGAGGTCATCAATCAAGACACATAGACTTAAATAAAGGATCGGATGGCAGTGAGACAAGACCAGAGGCTTGGAGAATTCGTCTAGGAACTTGCGCTGACTTGAGGGATGGAGATGGCACACCTGATTATCGCTTAGACAGCAATACACCACAAACTGGTGCTATTGGATTAGTTGGTGCCGACTATCCTCCGCCAAACTACAACCCACCCGCAGGAACTGTCCCTTATCCATATCCTTTATACCAAAAAGCTGTATATTACAGGGATCAGATAGCTAAACGCCCGGTTAACATTAGAAACATTCAATATGCGTCAGGCTCAAGAGCCCTTGGTAACTATCGTCATAATTACGAAGTTGTTCACTCTTTTGGTGCTCACAACAATCCTCGCGCACTTGTAAAGAATCAGCCAAGTTTACCAGCAATAGCGTTTGAAAATCACTCAAGCTCTACTTCCATAAGAACATTTTTAAGCACTCGCCGCGGCGAACAAGACCATTTTAATTTTATTGACGATTATGATACGGGGTATTTGACTGGAGCGACTAATAAAAGTATTGTAGTAACAAGATTTTCTGCACCGGGTGGCATAGAAGTTCAAACTCGCGGATACCAAGATTTTAAAGCTTCAGAATATTCAGTTTACAATTGCATTAATAATAGAAACTTGTCTGTTAAAAAGCCCTCGCAGGGACCATCTGGAACCTTACCTGAGCCTCACGGTGGAACTCCTTCAACCTCGCGTGTCAGTGATATCCATGGGAAAGACTACGGGCTAAGGTCTCACTTAGCTAGACATACAGCTAGATTTGGTAGAGATTCGTTGTTTGTCACTTCATCAGATGATTTACCCGGCGTCTCATATGATCAACTTCCCGGCTTTCACAAGATTCACAGAAACAAAAAACAAGTTATTTTATCAACAAATGATAGTAATACAACCTTTATAACAGGATCAAAATTTGATAATTACAGCGTAATTCATCCGATACCAAGATCTGATAGGCAATATAACTGGATTAATAACTCAGTTACTGATATTGACGACATAAAATATGCAGGATACCAAAGAGCAGGAACACTATTTGGTCCAACTAGAACTTCCTCTGCTGGATTAGAGTCTTATTGGAACTTTGTGACTCAATCGGATGCTGTTAGTGGTGCTATTTTCCAGCCTGCAAATAGATTAAACATTATGGTTGTAGATCCAGTTAATCGTTTTACCAATACGATTGGTCACCCGTTTGGAACAGCAATGTCAAGTTATGCTAATTCAGATTTATTGGGCACTTTGGGCGAAGAAGCAAATACAAATTATTTAAATCAGCTTTTATCGAAAAGGCAGGCGGTGTATGGCTGGGGTTGGCTTAAGCGCCACCAATCAGACAATAAAGTTTTTGTCGAACAAAGAAAAGCAAATGAATTAACACTTGCTCACCAAGGAGGCGATAAATTAAAAACATTTAGATTACCACCAGTTTCTATGAAAGGAAGAACATCAATTGTTAATTTTGATGTTAATGTTCCTAGCGCCAAGAAAGATGTAAGATTTACAACTGATAATGTATCTTTGCAAACTACAAACACTAATGAAAGAATATTTTTTAATGAAAGAGAATTAAATAATATAACACAAAGGTATGCAAGCCCATATCAACCGCTTGAAGATTTAATGGGATTGGCAAGTGGCAGAGGTTACAATCTTAACTGGGTCATGTACACACAAAACATTTTCCCCTCTATGAGAAATGAATTTGTTTCAATGTCATCTAAAAGACTGGACTATGATAACTTATATTGGAGAAACGACAACCCGAATAGAATCACCTTGGGCAACACATTGCTAAATTCTTTTGGAGTTAGCGTTAGTCAAAGTAGTTGGCCATTAGATCCACCAGTTGATTTTTTAACAAGAACATCGATTACTGTTGGGCGCGGTGACGAAACTGCGTCCTTACAAACGTTCAATATAACTGAAACTAAAGCTGGCGAACTTCACAATACTTATGGATCGTACTTCACCATTAACTCAGACAGCAATAAATTTAACTTCTATAAACCAGCTGCATTATATACTAGAAAACACTCTTTAGGCTCTCCAAATTCTGTGGTGTCACCATCAGGTCCTGATATACCTGAAACTGGATCGTTTACGGGCTCGTTCAATGCATCTGAGCAAATAGAGACTCTTGGTGGAGAGGCGCTGTGGGAAGCCGCAGAGAATGCTGGCGTCATAGAAAAGAAAAAGAAGCGTAGTGTTTTTGTGCCATCCGCATCAAATCCATGGTGGAACAACTACGATGACTTTAGAGAAGATTTAAGATTAACAGCGAAAGGATACGCAGTAATACCCGAGTTCAGAATGAGTGAACATGTCTCTGATTATTACAAATACGGTGTAATAAATAAATCTCTTAGAGATACGTTCGAGATTCCGGGCACCGCGTTTAGCAGTTCACAAACTGATTTTTACAAGGACTTTTCAAATACGGACTTCTTGGAGGGCTTTATTGGAACAACAAAAGATGATTTGCTTTCAGCTAGTGAAATAAGGCTGAGATGCAATGCGGCTGTTAGATACAACGCTTATAAGGGTTTCTATCCTGTGCAACGAACATTAGACTTAGTGTCTCAATTTTATGATTCGTTCAAAAACGCACTACAGGTTAGTTTCGTTGACTCTGATGGTAAACCCCAATCATTTAGCAACAAAAATAACATACTTAGAGATAATCATGGCGGTGTTTCTAAAATAATATTTGACAAATTATATTCACCCGGAATCTTGTATAATTCTATAAAATCTGGAATTGCCGTAGATTATCCGATAGTTACCGACCCATCTACAATGAATCGAGTTCACTTTGGTTCAGATACTAGCCGTGATGCATACGCATTAACAATAGGAAACGTTACAGCATCTGCAATTGACGGTGATGGCTATGAGGGCGGCGTATACTGGGATAAAAGAATACCATTTGAAGCAATCATAGATCCAAAAAGATATTTGCCCGGTATAAGCTTTTTAGACATGGAATCTCACCCATCGATGAGTTTAGATAGTTTTAGTGTTCAAGGTCCACCAATTCGAACAGAAGTCATAACTGGTTCTTTAAATGAAAATGGTGATGAAATTTACAATCTTATGGCAAGAAACTTTTTTGGAGAGTGTAGTAACTTCTTTTTGAAAAATAATTCTTTATCAAGATTGGAAGGAACGACTGTCACTGATGATATAAAGTTTAAAAAAGATGAAGTTTATATGGCTAGAATTAAACTTAGAAGATCGCACAATGGCGAAAGAACATATCAGTTTGATTTTGATTCAAACAATGTGTCAGGCGCAGCATCAAACTATGCGATTGACGGTGCCAGAGTTGTAAATTCTTTCGGAGACATAAAAAAGCAATCCTATCCCTTACCACAAGATCCATCCAATCACCCAACATTTAAAGAAACGTTCACAATGTACAGTAGACCGTCCGCGTTTGGACCGCCAATAGCTGGTAGACCATCGGGCTCTAGAGCGGTCTCAGGAGCCTTTGAGCACGCTGCAAAGGATAGTTTTGAAGGCTTTAACCCAGCATTTACACCTCCCTACATGAATGGAGAATCTTGGGTAGATCTAGTGTTTAGACCTACTGCTAGCGTGGCTTATGATTTAGAAAGAATTTTATCAGAAATAGAGGTAAAAAGTTGGCGATTTGACCCCGGTTTTAAAGTGCCTGTAGCAGATAATGCATCAACAGCCACCTTCACGTTTAGTGGCAAGCCAAACGAGGATACAACTATCACTCTCATTGATACTGCTAAAACATCAGTTACGTTTGTCATAGATGATGCTGCAGATTCAAGTGTTAGCGGCACTAAAGTAACTCAAATCACTGAAAACGGCGGTGGCGCTGCAGGCACAGCAATTGCACTTGTAGCCGCTATTAATGCCTCATCTTTGAATATAACAGCTACCCGAGATGGTAACAAGGTTGTATTGACGCAGGACGCTGCCGGCGTTGCAGGCAACACAACTATCACTAGCACTTTAACAAGCAATGCGTTTTCTGTAGCAGTGCCTTCAGCCTTCACTGGTGGCTTTGACGGACCTGCTCGCGCCGCTGTGCCAACATTAATTCCTGTTGAAAGAATGGCGGATAATCCTGAATATGAAGGTCAATCACCTAATAATGATTTAACAATACCATCAATATATGACGGATATAGAATTAATGCAAACTCAATGCACGTAACGAGCAGTGTTGATATATTTGGCGTTCAAAGAGTACTAGAACAAGCAGTCGACAAATTTGGAAATGTTATTGAAACCAAAAATAAAACAGTGGGATCTAAATGGGTTATCCAACCAAAGTGGGAAACTCCAATGTTGAACTTTAATGACGAGGGGCTTCATGCGGTCACTGCCGCCAGCGGAACCCTTACGCTACCAGTGTATGGTTCTGCATCGGTACCTAGAGGCATGTGGCATCAATTTGGAACTATTCCTGATGATCAAAAAACTGGTGTGTTTCTTGAAATAGGTGATATACCTGAACAGTGGCTAAAAAATCACTATGACGTATTGGTAAACAGCTCAATTTATAATAACTTTACTACAGGTAGCTCCAGAGAGACCAAGAGTCTCTATAAGCGCGTTAAATCTCTAACCTCTTTATGCGGCTTTAACAAGACAAAAACCGCGGTTAAACTTGGTCAACTTAGTGACAAAGTCGTTGTTTCAGAGGCTGTTATCGCAGTGCCATATGTTTCAAATGAAATTGAAACACACTGTGCTACGAATCACTTAAAATCCCGCTCTACAGTAAAACAAAAAAATAAACAATTTATATCCATACCAAAACGTAGATTTGAGGCAGCACTTAAACAAAATGAAGGAACCGCGCAGGGTGACTCACTTCTAACCTCTGGGGAATCAATTAGAAAACTAAAACAAGCAATGCAAAAGTATGTATTTCCTCCAGAATTTGATTTCCTTAATAACAAAAGTGTTAAGCCTGTTGCGATGTATGTTTTTGAATTTGATTATGAATTCGATAGAGATGATTTGTCTTACATGTGGCAAAACATGGCACCAAGAGATTATAAGAAAATGCAATTTAAAACAAGCACAGTTTCTCATAATATTGCAAATAATGAATTAATTAATCGTGATGTGCTTTCTAAAGAAAATCTTCGTTGGATGGTATTTAAAGTTAAGCAAAGAGCAAATGCTGACTATTATGACTTTCTTGTAGATCAGGCAGGTGAGTCAACTAAGAAAATTAAAGAATTAGATATTAGACGTTCAAAAGAATATCAATTTGGATTTAATTGGCCATATGATTATTTATCATTCGTTGAGCTAATTAAAATGGATGTTGATATTTTAATAAAAAAATAGTGATAATTTAACAAAATGGCAAAATTCCTTAACAAAAAAGAACAGGTTATAGACTTTAAATTAACTCCACTTGGTAGAAGAAAATTATCAACGGGTAAATTAAATCCCACTTATTACTCATTTTTTGATGATGGTGTGATATATGATTCAAAGTATGCTGGGTTTGATGAATCGCAGAATCAAATTCATAGAAGAATAAAGAATGAAACATCGTTTCTTCAAGGGATCCTTTCTTTTGAAGAAATAGAAAACTCTGTGCCTCCCGGAAATTATTTGGAAATTGCAATAGAAGACACAGACGTTTTACCACACGATTATGACATATCCCCCGACAAGAAAATTTTACAAACTAATAAATTTTTATTTGACGGTGCGATTGGTGATGCTATGTTTGAGGGCACAAATACACAAGCAGCACCAGCCTTTAAAATTGTAACTTGTCAAGGAGAAATTATAGATCATCATACAAGAGACACTGGAAAATATGATTATACCCATGTAACCGAAGACAATGAGGCTAGAGAGTTTAACATACCTCAATTAGAGGTTGAACTTTACTATACAAAACTAATAGATAAGCCAACTGACTCATTAGAATTCGCCAACAGTGTATCAGATACCATTAGCGAAACACGACCTTTTGTTGATGGGTACTCAATCAAGCTGGTCAGGGATGATTTGGTGGTTTACGCTGATGAGATGAATACAGAATTATTAACAGAAAACTTTGATATTGAAGTGTTTTATGTAAATGAAGAAGAGGGTGAGTCAAAACCTGCAACTGCTACAATTCAATTACTTGATAGTGACAATGGATATTTTCGTGTCGATGATGGTAGTCCCGTTAATATAACAATAAATGATGGAATAAACACTACCACGTTTGAATTTGTTGCTGATGGCGCCGATCCTGAAACCGCAGGCAATGTTGGAGTAACAATACCAACCCAGTTCCGATATCTGGGCGACACTGGAGAAAACGTTAATGGAGCTGGGCTCATGTACAATTTAATTGCTGCGATTGATGACTCTTTCGATAATAATTATCCTACTGTTTTTCACGATGGCTCTTTCGCAGACGGTTCTGTGGACGAGTCCGGTGGTAGGTGTACGTTTGATGAGTTACATCATCCTAAATGCGTTGTAAACTCTGGCGCCAATACTTTAAATGTTTCAGTCGGCTCAGTGCCACCGCCAACGATTGAAGCCGCTCTCGATCAGTCAAAAAGAATAATTACTTTAAAAAATTTAAATTTGGGATTATCTGGAACTATAACAACCAATCAACCATCTATCATTAAAGTTACAAATTTTTCTGGCGGTGCTTCTCACAAAATCAAAGCTTTGCAAAGAAAGTTTTTTGAAAGAGAGATACCGCAAATTATTGATGGACTGATGGTTTCGGAAACTAAAAAAGAGAACTTAAATAGAGAACTAACCCCAGATGCAGTAGAATATTATTTTGATGTATTAACAGATTCCTCAGTAGATGCTAAAATAGCTTGTGAGTGTGCAAATACATTCAATAAAAATTCATATTACATAGATTTAGATTTTGATGAAGAGAGATGCAAGGAGCCAGAGAATGAAATATACTTTGACATATACGGCAGCGTTACCGTTCCCGAGGTATGTGCACCACCGGATCCCACACCAGCCGAAGAATGTGAGGATGACCTGTAATGTCTAAAATTAATTTAGCTGTTGATAGCGAAAGAGTATTTGGAAAATATTTGCCATCTGTGTTTATTAACAGAATTGTGGTTGATTATGCCACGACTGACGGCGGCGCCGCCTCGTCAACAAAAACTTCATTTACTGTAGAGATGAGTATAAACTTTACCAAAAGTCCAGATTCCTCAGAAGAGTGGACGATGAAACAGACCAAAAAATGGCTAAAAGAAAATTTAGGCGGCTTGTATCTTTACACTTTCTTGTCGCCACACTCAAAAATAAACAGACGCTTAATGTCAAAATCTTTAAATATGTTAGATTTATTTAAAGCCTATCAGGCTCCTACAGTAGAAGAGTTTACATCTTCCCACTACCTGTACCCAGCGATTGTGGAAACAATGAGAGTCGATTTTGTTGAAAAAAACGTTGATTTTATGGGTGCAGAAGGTGGCGGGACGGACGGTGGTTATTCTTCTTTACCATCCGGGTGGCTTGACCCCACCGGCACCGGTAGCGGCACTGGCGATTCATTAACTGGTCTTTATTATATTGCTAATAATTTTATTATGGCGGGCTCATTGGCAACACCGGGATCGATATTTCACACATTGTTTTATGGAGAGTCACCCTCCGGACCATGGACTGGCGCCGAAAGTGATTTGCCATCCAGATTAAGATATGCAGATGATCCGTATCTGGCGTCTGGTATTGATTTATCCGAAGGCGATGAGAGTTATGAGGTAGAACTGTCGATGTTTGGCGGCTTGTTTATGGATCATGAATCGGGCGCACTCGTCTCAGAAATTTTCGACGGCTATATAGACACTGACAGTGTTCCAGACGGAATGAGTTTTATGAAGCAGAACGTAGGTGACTACATAACAGCATTTTTTGCAGGTGGCAGCGCGCCAACTGATGCTAACGATTTAGAGAGCAAAATTCAACTTACTAATTTGTTAGATGGTACTGATGATAGCGGTGGGGAATTAGTTGCGCTTGAAACATACGATGACGCAGGTAATGAGATTGTTCAAATATCTGGAATAAAAATTAATTTTGAGTATGACGAAGCTGCCAGCGCCGTACCGCTTTCAAAAATCGATGATTTGTTTGCAATTGCAACAATTGGACTAGATGTACAAGAAGAGGGACCTACTGATGGTTATGCTGGTATTGGTAGGAGCACTACTACAATTACCTCCGATCACAAAAAACTTAGTGGTAAAAATGAACCTCCGCGTTCAATTTTTAACAATTACTTTGGCGCCATAACATACGAGAGTGTTCTAAAAAATAATAAACCAGACGAGTCATTCACAGAAATCTTTGTTGATGAGCTTGGTAATCCATATGATGGAATTCCGATTCAAGCTTTGAATGGTCAGTATTATGCGGAGGAGCCAATCTCTAGAAGACAGATTGTTGGTACACTTCAAGGTATAATACAAAAGTATAAAGATAAATATCCGCTCAATTCAAACTTGCAAAATAACGTCGATAATTTACAATATATATTACGGATTAATCAAGATTCAAGTAAGTTGTTTTCAGAATTAAAAAGGTTTCAAAGAACTTACACTCTTAAATCACAAGCAACAAGGTCCGGACAATTTTATGCTGAAGTTGTTAATGAAATGGTTCAGTTTAGTAAAAAAATAACCGTTCAAAAACGCTTAACTAAAAAACTAATACTTAATGCTGTTGTGGTTGATTTAAGACCCACCAAGTTTTTAACAGAGACCTATATTGCCCCAAACCCATCCACCGGTAAATCGACAGGGCAGATGGAGACTGAGACCATGACGGTTACATATGGTCCAGCGCCCTTTGAAGGTGCAGATTGGGATGGTGATGGTGAGTGGGACATCGCGCCCGCCGAAGGCGATGTTAGAGAAGGATCAGTTATTTTACCAGTGACAGATGCATTCGAAGTTGACAGTGTGTCTGATGATTATTTACCACGCACATGGTTTCAACTTTCAAGAGAAATAAGATTAGCTGATACATCTTATGAAAGATTCGGCGCCGGCGTAGACTACGCCAGAAACGATTACGATATACTTTTAGACGACTTAGCTATTGCTTATAGAAGCCCATCTGACACAGGCGAGGGTGAAGATCGCGGATATACAGAATTTTCAGAGGTGCCTGAAAGCCTTCAAGAGTATCTTGAGATTGTTGCTGAAGAAATGTTTTTTAATGATCCAACCAAAAGAATGATTGCAAGTGCTTATAGTGGCATTGATATAACAGATGTAAACTTTGTTTGTGCTAATCATGGTTATTTCTTTTTTGATTACGAAAAGGCTCTACATCAACAGTCCAGAGCAGCACATGTAGTTAAATTATCAGCATTACACAGATTTTTAGGGATAGCTGTTCCATATAACAACTTTAAAGTCGACACAGTAAGATTAATAAGACGAGAAATGGAGTTGTACACAAGTGCTACTGGAGAATTTGCAACGACGGCGACGGGCTTTGCGTTTTCCCCCTTCAAGCAGACGTGCATAGATATAACATCGGAGATGAAAGTCGACATTGACTATCCTTTAACTGATCGATCATATTACAAAGTTGGAATTTTAGATTCCGGAACAGAAACCGCCACCGTGACAGATACCACTCTCGACCATATTACAAAAAGTGGCATTGGTTATCCTAAAATTGCAATAAATTATTCTGGTGATCACAAGGCACATAGTTCCGGTGAAGGAGACGTTACTGGGGAATTTGAAGAAGCCCGCTCTTACCTTAAATTCATTAATTTTGATGTAATTGGTTCATCAAAAGCATACAGATTAGAGGGTATTGGCGAATTTACCCCTTATGGTGTCGACGTCGCTCTAGAAAAAGGCGGAAAAATTAGAGATGGATATCGACTGATGTGTTTTGAGTTTGAGGACTACATGGATGATGATATTGCTTATTATAATACTATAGGGTCGTCCGAGGCAGAGGGACGCGGTGAACTACTTAAAGCGCTCAATACAATGGGTGAGCCAAATAGCGAATATATTGTACAAATCATAGTCAGTGATCATACATTGGAATTTGTGATGACCAGAATATATGGTCTGGTGCTCAGTGTTTATGAAAGCTTAAGAGAATATGTTTTGTTTGCAGAAGAAGTTTGTAGCTATAATAATATAACAAACCAATTTAATCAGTTTTTCATAGACGCGATTAATGCTAGATACCCCACTCCAAAAGATAGAGCATGGGTTAGGGCAGCTTATATTATAAACACAATGCGAGCGGTATTTTTTGATGAATTTGCAGATGATAATAATGGACAAGAGGAAGCTATAATCAGAAACTCGGTTGATCTCATCAATAAAATGTCACCTGAAAGGGGAACCTTAGAGAATTTAAGAACTTTTCTTTCAGACTACAGACGATTTATAATGTATTTTGATCCCTACCATGTGGATGCAGATGTCCCAGTTGATGACATACCTACTCCGTACATATACAATCGATTAATTGAAATTTCAGGTGTTGATGCTGAGCGAGTTCCAACACCAGATGATTTTGCAGTTATGCGTCGGACATTACAATTTGTTAATAGTTTTCAAATAAATCAACCCATATATGGTGATGTTGGCTTAGGTTCGGTTGTTTCTGACCCGGGGCTTGGGTCGTACGCAAATCCAGATCTCGGTCGAAAAATACCGATATTGTATATACCCGGAGCGGGATCTGTTTCAGCCGCAAAAAATTATACTGATATTAGAAACAAAGCAACAAAACGAGACGTAACACGCAATCGGTTTTATTATTATCATTTCAGAAATATGTTTGTTAAAAATTCTGCCGCCGGCGGTAAGCTCGTACCAGGTGGAGCGCTTGAAGGTTTGCCTAATGATCGAATGGAATACGCCAGGGCTGTCATGTTGAGAATAGCAAACTACACAACTGCAGGTGGTACCGCCGTCGCTAGAGAGAGCGCCGAATACACCGGTCAATTTAATAAAACAGTTGGCACCACCACCGGTGTCGCGGGCACCATCACAGCCGCTAGTGAGCGTCTCAAAAACCGATCCGGAGTAAAAGCACAGCACATAGTTTATGTTATACAAAACCAATTAATGCCGATGCTAGAGGTAGTAGATGATTTATTTCAGCGATACACCAACAAATACAGTAATCTAGGTGTTTTTGTGGAAACCGAAGGAGCGCACGACGATGATGCAGATGATGATGGCGCAATCGATGATATCGTAGCACTTGAAGACGAAGCACCAAAAGACCCCGGCGGATATTCCGCTGTAAAAGTGTTCACCGCCGGCGTGTATCGGACAAGTTCCAGCGGTGAAGTGGGAGGTTATCCAAGCATCGATGCCTCATCCGATGAATTTACAACGCCACTCAGATCTGAGTTAGAATACTTAGAGCTTAGATACGCAATTGCTGCAATTAACAATGCGTTATTGGACATTATAGCCGGCAGAAACCAAAGCCAAGGTACTTTTGGTCCGGGACGAGATTATGGCTCTGGTGCCTCACGAAGTGAAGCAGCGCTGAATGTATATTCTTATAACTTTTTAAGAAATTTACTTGACGCAGAAGATCCTATTGGTCCAGATTATCTTGGTGTATTTGATGGAACAACGCTAAACAATTCTAAACTCAACGCCATGTATGATGAGGTTACTTATGGCACACACCCTGCTGACACTTTATCGCTTGGTAGCTCTGGAGAGATCGACTCTATTATCATCACTCCATTTGGCGGCGGCTGGATGTGGGATGATGATGGTGATGTCTCCATCTTCGAAGATTTTCTTGGTATTGATCCGCTCGACACAAGCGAAGGCGAAGCCACCATCGGTAGCGCCGCGGACGCTGGCGTGGTTGGCGCGATATGATATTTTTATTATCTTTATTTAATTCACCAATTTAACATGTTAACTAATTAAAATATGCCACAAAGAACAAAAACTGTAATAAACAAAAAAGTAATTGATTTGCTAAAGCAACCAACTGGCTTTACTCTTAACACATCAATCGAACATTTTAAGCAGGAAGGTGTGATGCTTGATACAACTGGTGTAGATTCCTTAACCGAGCTTTCTGAAAAAGCTTTATTTGCAATGGGTATCACTAAGCTTGATACTGATGAAACTAATTTGTTTGATAAAGACTATCATCCACTAAATTTAGACTCTAACAGTGATTATAATTCAGACTTTAGTTTTATGACGTCGGAAAATAAAGATAAAGGAATTGAAAACACAAATATTGTGGATCCTGATGTACAATCATTGTCTCCAAAATTAATAGGCGCTGAGGATAAGTTTGTCGCTGTAAATGATCCCTTTTATGAGCAAGATGAGGAAAAAAGTGAAATGTTTAAACTTCAGAGACAAATGAATAAATCAAAAACAAAAAAATCTCTCATACGCATTGCCGCAGGCATGTGTGGTCCGCATATAAGTCATGAGGTAAAAAACAAAAATAAGTATTTTCAACAATTTAGTGAAAGAAAGAGAAGGGGTGTGATGTAATGTCTTTAGATGATGACATTGAAGTATTCTATTTTGGTAGACACCCAACTATTGAGATTGGGGACTATGCAGGCACCGCCGCCGATAGCGGTACCGCTATTTTTGAAGGATCAGCCACAGATGAAGACTATGAATTTAGAACATTTGTGCCGCAAGGAATTGTAGGAGAGGTGCCCAGCAGCTACGTTGAAGGCTTTGGCTTTAATCCTGACACTGGTGCTAGAACTCTTACGGGTGTCGAATATGCACCCGCGCCCAGCGGCTTCTTTGCGTATATTATAACGGACGTTCTCTCACAAGGTCAGCCAATTGAAAAAATGATACAAATAGCCATAAATGGTTTACCTAGATTTGCGACCGGTCGCGACTCTGGCTTTTTAGATCAGGATTCACCTTTTTTAAATAGGTATCAACAAAGATACTTTACGACGAATTTTACTAATAAGATGACTGCAGGCAGTGGTATTAACATAACATTAATTGGTGATAAGTTAAATTATGATTTTGGCGGAGATGCCGACGACGACGATATTACTTTTGAGGAATATATTAGTTTTGATTATGGATTGGCTGCTTATACTGGCATCAATCGTCGCGTAATGTATCTCGCCAATAGAACGGTTGCCGGATATCAAAGAAGTACTTCCCGCATCATGGGAGGCTTTGAGACTGGGATCGGAGGCGGCATTGTCGTTGGTGGCGTAGGTTCGCTTACAAAAGTTGGCGACTTTGAACTAAACCCAATAATCGAAACACGATATTCAGACAGAGTGCGACCTCTAGCTAGTGGTCAATGGTTTAAAGAATTTGAACCCGGGCTAGGCGAACAGTACCCATTTACAGAAATATTTTTCGGCAGTAGACTTTATCGCGAACCAGACGGCTCGATGACGGCAGAAGTTGCTCAATTTAAAGGATTGCCTATTATCACTGGCGGAGATTGGGCTACCGACGATGTATCAGATGCTAGCGGAGGATATCTTTACAGTGTTAATTACAGTTATAGTTATCTGCCCACATTTGGACTGGGAGGCGGTGCTTCGACAAAAGTAGTAGATGATATAAAACGTAGATTTAAAACAGTGTCGTATGTCGACAATTTTTCAACTGCTTTAATCGAAGACAGATTAGATAAAATAGCCTCACTCTTAGGCGCAACACTAGACAGAGCCGTTGATATAAAAGTTCAGAAAAATCAACCACTAAGCACACGCGCTATATCCTCAATTGTTGCCAAGGTAGATAGTGAAGTTGACGACACCACAAGCACTACCGCCACTATCAGCATGACCGATCCCGTCATCGGCACTGCGATGTCGTCTGCTCCCGGATCTGGCGGATCCACATATTAATTGTAAATGATTTAGGAAATAAAAATGCCAACAGGAAAAATTTTAAAGATATATTCTCAAGATATAACAGAAAATTCAGCAGACAATTTACGCAAGTCCATTGGTGCTTTTTATGAATTAAAAGAAGAGGAAGCAGACGGAGATGGCTCAACATCAAACCAGACATATGAATTTCCATTTAAATATGATCCGGGAATTGGATTTCTGCCCCAGCGCCCAATTGAGTTTCAAGATGAACCAGAATATGACCTCAGAGGGCGCCCGGTTACAAGGGCATTAACTGCCCCGCGATTTAGATCAGCGATTGAAAAAATTCAGGTTAACCCAGCTAGAATAGAAAAGATTAGTGAATTAACTTATTTGCCGGCTTACAGGATACCTGTTAGATTGTATGCCAACAGAGACACAGCATCAGGAGATACATTTTGGAATAAATATTTCATGGGTGGTAAATTTGGTGATAAAATCTACCCCAGACTAATAGATGATGAAACAATATTTTATGATGTTGAATCTGTTCTTTACCACCCGTATTCGAAAGATGAAGTAAGAAAAATTAATAAATTAGGAGGACCCGACATTCCTAGTAGTGCTCTTACCTCCGTTTGGAGTGTGCAGGGAAACTATAATGATTATGATCAATTTGTAGAGGCTTACCAAAATTGGTCGACTACAAAACATGAGCTACTTTTACCAAATTACCATTTCGCTTGGACAGCTGCGATGATGTTTGCTACACCAGATTCAATGATGACGCCGGGTGTGTTGGGTATGGGTGGGTCGCCTACAGTGTTTGGCACGGATGAAGCCGGCGAGGATCTAGATCCAGATGGCGCTACATTTATGAGTAGTTACTTTAGCGGCATTGTCGGATCCGGTGCGGGCTTCGGCTCGGGCTCGGGCGCTGACATTGGCGCGGACTATGTAGAGACCGCTCCCGATCCTTTGAGCAAATCAATTAGTGACCTTGCGGCTTATTATTATCCAGATTTATCGCGATATTGGAAATCAACAGGGAATCAATACTTTGGTAGAAACTTTCTTCAAATTGATCATAGCTTGGAGGTAGAGGAAAGAGCAAAGCACTTACAACAAAATATTATTTTTGATGACAATTATCTCAATTACTTCAACAGACACGAAGGTTCCCCAGCATCTGGCACAGCAGAGGATTTGCACGAAAAGAAGGCGTCCGAGGCAGGTATCCCGCTAGACCCGTCTGCTAACATGATGAATATAACAATAAACTTCACAAAAAATGAAAGTACTAGTCGGTCAAGTGAAGAAGATTCAGATGACTTTTCCCGACATTTTAAATATAATTTTTCATCACCACAAATTTCTGGTGAGGATGGTGGAGGTGCAACTAGACCACATAGAATAAGAGATATGATTAGTGATCATAATTTTTCATCAAAGTTTTTGGAGGCTTTAAAAGATTTAGATGAAGGTAATTTAAATATTGCATTTAACAAAACAAGATATGATACACAAGCCACATTTGTAGATGATAAAACAGCCAGAGTAGGCGATAAGGTACAGCAACTAAGTCTTAGAACTTTTGATTGGTTTGAGCTTTTAACTGATTTATACAACAATTATGATGGCGCAATAAACGACAATTTTGTTTTTATGGGTCCACCAAAGATAAGTCAAGCGACAACATATAACGACACAACGCTTTATAGATTCATTAACAACCAAAACCTTTTGGAAGTTTTAGATGAATCAGTTGATTTGGTACATGAATATTTTGAAAATTTTACAAACATTGAAATGGAAACACTAGTCATTGGCACAGGAGACACCCTTGGAGATGCTATTGATGGTGGATATACAGATTTTTCAGAGAAAATTTTACAAAGCATAATTACACCACATCAGAAACCTCATGAGGTGCTAGCTTATAAAATTGAAAAAATTGGTGGTGATGCAATTGGTGATTCATCCACCCAAGATTTGATTCAAAAATTTTGGGTGTTTAATGATCATACAAGAAACCAAGAAATTTCAATAGTGGATACTCAAGTTAAATATGGTCAGAACTATACATACAAAGGCTATGCGTATGTCGCTGTGATGTCTCATAAGTACAAATATAGTGATTTTAGATTAACAAAACAAATAGGTATATATGAATCAGAAGAAGGCGCCGATTTAATTCCAGATCTTGAGGAAGGAACTCAGTACTGTCTTCAGTTTTATGATCCGCTAACCAATAATCTCGCTGAGCAAATATTCACAGTTAGAGATACTGGTGCATACGCTGGGCGTGAGGTTAGAGCAGCAGGCTCAGTTGACGTAACTTTAAAAGACCCTGTAGAGGTTTTTGAAGAATCTGCATTAACGCGATATAATACTTTTGCAACCAACGGACAAGATTTTTCTTTACATCCACAATTAGCTGATTTTTATTTTAATGTTGAGCCGTGTATAAAAATAATCGAGGTTCCAATTTTTCAAAAAACTTTGGCAGTTCATGACAATCCGCCGAATAATATCAGCGTTGTGCCGTTTCATTTTCTTGATGATAGTAAAAAAATAGGTTTCGATTTATTTTCTGATGGGTTTGACAAAACTTCAATTTATCCCATATCAATAACACAAGAAGATAAGGAAAAAAGAAGCTCTTACTTGCATTCCAAAGATTTGTCATCAACAGATCCGATTCAAAAGTTCTCAGAATCGCCGGCAAGATTTATAGAAATATTTAGAACAACAAATAAACCTACTTCTTTTGAAAGCTTTGATGGAAAACTAGTTAGCAGAATTGATCTTAGAATACCTCAAACAGAATTTAATCGAAAAGACTTCATTGCGGCAGATAAAATACAAACAAACATGAAATACTACTATGTTTTTAGGTTTGTTAATGAAAATGGAATGCCGGGACAACTTTCGCCAGTGTTAGAGGCAGAATTGCATGATGATGGCGGTTATATTTATTCATTGTTTGATATTGTTGATTCTAGTGATTTTAAAGTAGATTACCTTACAAACACCACAACTTCATTCAAAAGAATATTCCAATTAGAACCTAACATGTTACATTTAATGTTAGATTCATCCTTGGCTGATTTTAAAAAACCAGCGAGAAGTCAGAAAAACCGCGTGCGAGTGGGCACAACACCTGCAGATAGAATATGGGACAAAAAGTTTAAAATTCGATTAACATCAAAGAAGACAGATAAAAAACTAGACATTAATGTTACTTATAGATTAAGAGAAAAAGATCTTTCACCTAATCCGTCACATTACAAGTTCCATGACAAGGGTAGTCTTTCCATTATTGATGAAACATAAACTCAATTTAAACTAATTATTTTATATGGCTTACACATCAACCAGTGATACAATTATCATCAAAGCCGCCCTGACAGAAAAAGGGCGCAAATTATTGTCTAGAGGCAAATTTAAAGTTGCAAAATTCGCATTTGGCGACGATGAGATAGATTATACTTTAGTTGAGCCTAATCTATTAAACAGCTCTTTTGTGGTTGAGTCTGGGGGAACTGATATTTCAGTTGACAAATATGTTTCAGCAGTTGAGAATTCAAAAATTTTTGAAGCATACTCTGATAGAAAGAAAAACATACTTTACGGACTAAATTCCTATGACGAGGGCGTTTTATACCTGACAGAAGACGAATTGGAAGTTAGAGATAACCACGCACATATTCTTTATATACCAATACTAAAATCAAATAAAAAAGTAAACGTTTCACCAACATTGAGCGGTTCGGTTTATTATCTATCGGTAAATGACGAAACAACAGAACAATTAGATAAAATAACTAATACAAATCAATTTAGATTTTTGACAACCAATAAGCTAGAAAATGTAAAAATTGTAATTGAGTCTGGCATTGATCCTTCACCAAAAGATGATGATGAGGGTATTTTTCCATCATTAGAACATAGAGAACATTATATAACCAAAAAGTTTTTGTTGGATCATGATTATTATATTTACGCCGATAACAAATATATTAGAAAAATAGTTGGCATTACACAAAATTCAAAGTTTGAAAATTTTCCCAGTGGGGACACTGTTATAAATTTAAAAACAGGAGTTGAATCATCGGCTATATCTTTAGAAAGCGAGTTTGAATCATATGCTACGTTTATTACACGCGGTGTGCCAAACTTAATCGCAGCTTATGATGCAGACTCAGTTGCATCTGATACTGGTAATCAATTTTCTGAATTTACTGGTCCACGTGGGTCTGTGGTTGCTTTCAATCCTTTAATTGATCAAGAACTACAATCTACCTCTACGTCCACAAGAGACTTTAGATATTCTGAATATGGGTACACTGATCAGATAGTTTTTAGTGAATTGCCAAATAGCAAGTTCGATTATATAGATACGACTATTTATGTTATAGGCGGAACAACAAATTCCAGAGTTAGAATACCAATTAGGATAATACGTTTCACAGGAACATAATTTTAAAAAAATAATTAATTATAGTAAACTCTTTGTATGAAATTTACTATTTATTTAGTTAAAGAGGAAAATAAATGGCTTTTTTAGATAATTCAGGCGACATCATACTTGACGCAGTGCTAACTGACGTTGGTAGAAAAAGAATGGCAAACGGTACGTTTAAGATTGTTAAGTTTGCGCTAGGTGACGATGAGATTAACTACAACCTGTACGACAAAAATCATGCGTCTGGCTCGGCGTATTACGACCTAGAAATTTTACAAACACCTGTTTTAGAATCTGTAACGGGAATAGCTGCTCACATAAATTATGGCTTGTTAAGTATAACTAATCCAAATTTGTTATACCTACCAACAATAAAAGAAAATAATATAGTACCACTGTCAGCACGCAGAAGAGATAATTTATATTATTTGGCATATCCTGATGGTGTGACACATCCTGCTCTTGAATCAGCTTTCGGCGGCAAAGCAGGCGGCGGAAACTTGCAGGTTCTTCGTTCTGGAGCAAGAAACGGAACAAAAATTATTATTGAATCTGGCTTAGATACTGCTGAAATTCCTGGCACTGATGCAAACAAAACAAATTACATTGTTGCAAATGGTCTACAAGATTCAGCATACTCAGTCTCTGTAGATGTGAGATTCATATCGACAGTATTGGGTCCGGACTCATCAAGCGTATTCAACAATAATGCAGGCTCAGGCGAGTCTAATGTTAGATTTAATTTAACAACTACGACCCCTAATACAAGAGATCGTGCTATGAAAAATCGTCGCATGTCCAGTGTTAGAGCCATAAATAACAATGTTACTCACAACATTAGTCACAAAAAAGCAGACACTGAAACTTCAGTTATTGCTGGACCTCGTTCTAACGTGACTGCACTGAATTTTGACGTAAAAGTGTTAACTAACGATGATTATAGAAGATACGGAAAAGTTGGTCAGAGTATATCTGGCGCCAGCGGCACGTACAAATATATTGATACAAGCGTAAGGCTTATGTCATCACTTGGGGATACGTTCTCCATTCCATTAAGAATTATACAAAAAGAATAAACGGAGTTATATAAATGCCAGTTCGATCATTTGAACCAATTAGTCCTACAACTGATGTAGTAACAACAAGAACATTTCTTCACGAAGTGATCCCCATTACCGGTAGTATCGTTAGTGGAACATACACGGATGGAGACACAGAAACAAATGTCAGAAACTACAGTCACGGTATGTTTCAGTCTGTATACGATTATCCATTTTTAAGTTCTTCCTCTAACCACATCTTTGATTTGACTGCTGGTTATTCTGCAAAATCGTCATTATCTGCTAGCAGTAATGTCCAAAATGCTAAAAAGATTAATATGTACAATCAATTTGCACAGCTTCTTTTAGGATACACGGGATCTAAAAATGATATTCGATTGTTTGAATCAGACTTGGTTTTAGATCAAGTAAATCAAATGAAAGATGTGTTTATCGTTAGTCTTGGAAGATTAATTACAAAAGACGAAATTAAAAAAGGCTCATTCCGCATAGTTCTTGGTCGTGGACCACATGGTGATGCTTTTAATTCGGGCGGTGACGCAGGCAAAGCAACCGCCACAATCACAATTACTAACGCCGGCGGGGTTGCTCACGGAGAAACTTTTACATTAGTTGACTCGGTGGGTACAAGCACTGTATACACAATTAATGGTGGTGTCGCATCTGCAAGTGGTGGTGGTTCTGGCGGATCCGCAACAGTTGGCTTCTCCGGCGTCACCGGTGGGTCCGCCGGAAAAGTTGCTGCAGCCGCTGCAATAGCAGCAGCGATCAATAACACGACAGATGCCAACTATACAGCAGTTTCTGA
>MDSZ01206615.1_pt1 | contig 39462 bp, 37 predicted proteins | sample 811201 | NCBI WGS metagenome assembly MDSZ01 (sample SAMN05326647, study PRJNA326480) | marine metagenome | isolation source: seawater | place: Indian Ocean: North | collected 2010
GATAGCCCAGCATCAGCCATGGGCCTGTAGCTTAGTCAGGTAGAGCGCCGGGCTTTTAACCCGGTGGCCGGGGGTTCGAATCCCCTCAGGCCCGCCTGATTGCGCTTCAGGCTCTCGCTTTTCTGGACCCCGGGAGGCGAAAATTTTGGCCGTAAAAAGCTCCACTAAGAAGAGACTTATCGAACTAGGAATCGCTGAAGATCACGCCCATAAATTGGCGGACGACGCAAATTTGGATGCGATCAAGAGAATGTCCAGGGAACAAGTAGCAAAGAAGGTCGAGATAGAAGACGGCGATTCTGCTCTGGATCAGATCATGAGCGTGATAAGTGAACACGTCGGTTCTCGAAAGAGAACGAAGAGTAACCGTATCACAATTTCCAGAAAGGCCCTGTTGGATGAAGACATACCTACGGGCGACTACAGGTTCAATGTCCTGAACCACGTACTAGTTCCGCACCACGAACTTGTTCCTATCGAATCCGAGGAAGAAGCTCTTTCTCCATGGGACCTAAAAACATCGGACGTGCATGGGAACAATCGGCTTGCAAAAGAGCTCCTACCAAAGATTCTGATCACAGACCCTGCCATTCAGGCAATAAAGGAGATGGAAGAGTTGGAGAACGACGCACTTCCAGCAGGTTGGCTGACCAACAGGGTCGTTAGAGTAGAGAGATATAGCAGATCGGCCGGAAGAACTGTTGCATTTCGACTAATAGTAGAGAGCGCATAGAAGGAGTTAGGAATAATGAAGGAGATAGTTGAGAGTTACTTCAAGCAACGAAGCCTGGTTAACCACCAGTTGGCATCATACAACGATTGCATACCAATGGGTGATGGCAAGCAAAGCCGCATGGAATCAATAGTTAGAAACATCAAGATTGGGACCGACGAGCAAGTCGATGACGAAGAGGGCGGCTTGGTTAAACTTGATCTTCTAGATAAGGAGATAGTCGTGAGGCTGAAGAATCTGAGGCTCGGAAGGCCTACTATCAAGGAGGCGAACGGGGCAGAGCACCCTGCAACTCCACTTGAATGCAGAATCCGTAAACTCACGTATTTCTCACCAGTTTTTCTCGATTTCAAAATTTTTCGTGACGACATACCCCCTTCTCCAGGTTCTGAATTAGGCTATGTAGAGGAAAAGGGAGTTCACATTGGCAATCTTCCGATAATGGTCCGTTCTGCAAGATGCAACCTTAACCCCGCACATATTGATGAGAACAAGAAACTCGTCCCCGAGACTTCCAATGAGGATAAAGAGAGGTACCAGAAACTTCTGAGACGGTCCGGAGAGGACCCTTTAGACCCAGGTGGCTATTTCATCATTAACGGGACAGAAAGAGTCCTAATTTCAATGGAAGATCTTGCTCCAAATAGAGTCACAGTGGAGAAAAATAAGAAGTATGCTCATGAGACCCAAGTCGCTAAGATTTTCTCCCAGAAAGATGGAGTTAGGAAGCCTCTCAACGTGGAGAAGAGGAGAGATGGGATGCTCATGGTCAAGATTCCTAGCGCCGGAACGACACCAGTTCCCCTTGTGCTATTGATGAGGGCCTTGGGAGTCGAGAACGACAGAGAAATTTTCGCCTCAATCGCAGGTCCGCCCGAGGCAATGAAATACACAGTGGCCAATCTTAACGACCTCAGGGATAACGAGGAATATGGTGTAGACACATGTGAAGAGGCCTTATCCTGGTTGGAAAAGAAATTTGCTGCAGGCCAGCAGAAGGAATACCGTGAATCGCGAATCCAGAATCTATTGGACAACGAACTCCTTCCCCACCTAGGATCAACATTGGAAAACAGAGAGAAGAAGGCCATTTTCCTTGGTAGAATTGCGAGACAAGTCCTCGAGATGGCTATCAAGGACAAGGACCCTAATGACAAGGATCACTATGCAAACAAGCGTGTAAGGCTGGCAGGCGATTTGGTAGAGGATCTGTTTCGAGTCAGCCTTCAACAACTAGCCCGAGACCTGAAATACCAACTGGAAAGGCACCATAATCGCAAGAGGGAACTGCGCATTTCTTCGTGTCTCCGACCAGATGTACTCACTACCAAGATAATGCACGCTCTAGCTACTGGAAACTGGGTAGGGGGCAGGTCGGGAGTGAGCCAGTTATTGGATCGCACCACCTACTTGTCCGCACTATCGCATCTTCGCAGAGTGACCAGCCCACTTGTCAGGAGCCAGCCTCACTTCGAAGCTAGGGACCTCCATCCTACACAGTGGGGCAGACTTTGTCCAAATGAGACTCCCGAGGGGCAGAATTGCGGTCTGGTCAAGAACGGAGCCCAAATGATTGACATTTCTGAGGAAGTTCGTGAGTCAGACGTCAAAGACCTTCTCAAGGAGGCCGGTGTTAATGACAATCCAGATGGCTGGGCCGACGGCTCAAGGATCCACGTAAATGGCGACATATTTGGACTTCACAAGAGGCCCCATAAACTAGTCAGCCAGTTCAAGAGAAGAAGGCGCTCGGGGCGCATAAGACCCGAAGTCAGTATTCGCCACGATCTAGAGAATCGTGACGTCTACATCAATACGGATAGAGGCAGGATGCTGAGGCCACTTTTGATCATAGAACATGGAAGCCTCGCGATCACCCAGATGCATCTAGAAGGTCTAGAATCTGGAGAAATTTCATTCTCTGACTTGGTCTCTGGTGGTGTTATCGAATGGGTCGATGCTGAAGAGGAGGAAGATCTCCTTATTGCACCCAGGCCGTTCGATCTTCCCGCTGTTTCTCCTAAGAACAAGAGGCCGATTAACCCATCAAAGGTCCAGTGGACAAATATGGGCGAAATGGGCAAAGACTCAGACGGCAAGCCAACTCCTCTTCCTCACGCTGAAGTAGTCGCAGAAGTGCAAATGCCTAATGGTGACACTAAGAAAGAGAAGTTCAAGGTCCCATTGAACTACTATCAGGACAACATCGACGTCCTGAGGCGGAAGGAGAAGAAGGACAACACGGTACTTGTTTATACGCACGTCGAGATTGACCCGCAGCTTATCCTTGGTGTCTGTGCTTCTTTGGTACCATACCCGGAGCATAACTCTACTCCCCGAGTAACAGGTGGAACTGCAATGGTAAAGCAAAGCCTCGGTGTTGCAAGCGCTAACTTCCGATTAAGGCCAGATACAAGGGCCCACGTAATGCATTACCCACAGAGGTCGATCGTAGGTACTCGTGCAATGCAATCGACAAATTTCGATCAAAGGCCAGGAGGCCAGAATTTCGTCGTTGCCATAGTAAGCCATCATGGATACAATATGCAGGACGCAGTGATCATGAATCGTGCTTCTGTCGAGAGGTCACTGGCCAGGTCTGCATTTGTGCGAACATATAATGCTGAAAACAAGCGATTCCCCGGTGGCCAGGAAGAGAGGATAGAGATTCCAGGCACCGGCCTAGATGAGATAAAGGGACTAAAGTCGTGGGATTCCTACTCTCACCTAGAGAGAGACGGCCTCCCCGTTCCCGAGCAAGAATTGACCAGCGAAGAAGGAGGCCGTTCAATTCTCGTTGGAAAGACAAGCCCTCCAAGATTCCTGGAAGAGGCTCATGGTGCCTTCTTGCAAGCACAGGAGAGGCGCGAGTCTTCGATGTTGGTCCGACATGGCGAGAAAGGCTGGGTAGACAATGTCTACGTAACTGAATCCCTTGATTCCGGAAGACTAGTTAGAATTACTCTTAGGACGAATAAGATCCCTGAACTTGGGGACAAGTTTGCAAGTCGTCACGGGCAAAAAGGAATTATTGGTAGGCTTGTAGATCAAGAAGATATGCCTTTCACAGAAGACGGAGTAATCCCAGACCTGCTAATCAATCCACACGCAATCCCCTCTAGGATGACAGTCGCCCACGTTTTGGAGATGATTGGCGGCAAGGTTGGCTCCATGGAGGGGCGAAGAATCGACGGAACTGCGTTTACCGGTGAGAAAGAAGAATCACTTAGATCTGGATTGCTTCGTAATGGACTCAAGCACACTGGAAGGGAACAAATGATCAATGGTGAGACTGGGGAGAACTTCCCCGTTGATACCTTTGTTGGGGTTATATATTACCAAAGGCTCCATCACTTGGTTAGTAGCAAATTGCATGCTCGTAGTCGTGGAAGGGTGCAGATCCTCACCAGACAGCCTACAGAGGGAAGAGCCAGGCAAGGGGGCCTTAGATTCGGTGAGATGGAGAGGGACTGCCTAATTTCGCATGGGGCCTCGATGGTGATCAAAGATCGTCTTCTAGACGAATCAGACGGTTGGAACCTAATGGTATGCAATACTCCCCGATGCGGGCACGTCGCGTATTACGACTGGAAGAGGAGAACCAGCGTCTGTCCGGTTTGTGGAGACCGAGCCGACGTCCACTCTGTTCAGACATCTTACGCATTCAAGCTACTATTGGATGAGATGAAGAGTCTTGGTGTTGCTATGAGATTGGAACTGGAGGATAGAAGATGAGTGCCCGCGACGCAGCCAAGATTCCCAAGAGAATAGACTCAATCAGGTTCACCCTTATGGATCCGAATGAAATCCGGAAGATGTCCTCGGTTGAGGTAAAGACTGCGGATACGTACAAGGATGACGGACATGCATTCAAGCAGGGACTAATGGACCCAAAGATGGGGGTAATTGATCCCGGAATTAGGTGCGAGACATGCGGGAACAAACACGAAGAGTGCCCCAGCCACTTTGGGCATATCGCACTAGAGCTTCCTGTGATGCACATCGGGTTCACAGGACTAATCAAGACATGCCTCAAGGCTACATGCAACTCATGTAGCAAGGTCTTGCTACTGGATGCCCCGGAGACACACCCAACAGATCCCGAAAAGTCCGAACAAGACTACTACAGAGACAAGGTCCATGACATCATCCTCAAGCATGGAGTAGGAGATAGAGAATTCAAGAAAATCATCAAGGATATCGAGACCGTATGCTCAAGTGCGAAGCGGGCAATATGCATGCATTGTGGCGCGGAACAGGGCAAGATTGTCTTGGACAAGCCAACGACCTTCAAGGAGAAGAAGGCAGACAAGGGAGAGCACAAGTTGAATGCCCGAGACATCAGAGAATGGCTCGAAAAGATTCCTGATGAGCATCTAATATTTGTGGGCATGGAGAAGGATGTCAGCAGGCCTGAGTGGACGATAATGAAGGTCCTCCCAGTCCCGCCCATTACTGTTAGACCATCCATAACTTTGGAGAGCGGAGACAGATCCGAAGACGATTTAACGCACAAGCTCGTTGACGTTCTTAGGATTAACCAGAGGCTAAGGGAGAATCGAGACTCTGGTGCCCCACAGCTAATTGTCGAAGATCTATGGGAACTTCTACAATACCATTGCACAACTTACTTTGATAATCAGACTAGTGGGATTCCTCCTGCCCGACATAGATCAGGTAGGCCACTGAAGACCTTGTCCCAGAGACTCAAGGGAAAAGAGGGACGATTCCGAAGCAATCTTTCGGGAAAGAGGGTAAACTTCTGTGCTAGGACAGTCATCAGCCCCGATCCAAACCTCGGTATCAACGAGGTGGGTGTCCCAGTAAGAACAGCCAAGGAATTGACCGTCCCAATTAGGGTCACTAGTCGTAATAGGGAGCAACTAAGACAGATGATTCTTCGTGGTCCGGACGTACACCCTGGCGTAAACTACATCATCAGAGGTGACAGATTCCGTGTCCGAATCACAGATAGGACCAAGTTCATCTGGTCCGGCTTTAGATGCCTCAATCCGGATTGCCATTCTGGAAGCGAAGAAGAGCCTTACATGGGCTACCAACCGGAACTAAACCAAGTTCTCCCAGCACCGAATTTCCTTCCAGGGCTCGTTCTGAAGGAACAAATGCGGCGTGATCACATCACCGATGCACTCCAGAAGGAATGGACCGTCGATCTCGAGTCTACCTTGTGCAATCTCAAGGGAGAGGATCCAAACGGAAATCAACTTTCGGAAGACGACCCCAATGCTGTCATTCACCACAGATGGAAGTGGGAAGTAGAAAACCCGGATGATTTCTTGCCTGAGCACTTGGAGGTACGTTGCCCTCATTGCGGAAGCCCCGAAGTAGAGGACGAACACGGCAACGTTTTCCCCACCGACGTCGAGGATCGGTTGAGTACATACGATAGGGATGGAAACCCAAGGCCAGGAGTAGTGGTTGAGCGCCACCTGATAGATGGCGACGTTGCCATATTCAACAGGCAACCGTCTTTGCACAGGATGTCAATGCTAGTTCACGAGATTCGCGTCATGGGAGGAAAGACCTTCCGATTCAACCTCGCTGATTGCACTCCATACAATGCAGATTTTGATGGTGATGAGATGAACCTTCATGTTATTCAGAGCGAGGAGGCAAGGGCTGAGGCCAGGATTCTGATGCGAGTTCAGGAGCACATCATTTCCCCACGGTATGGTGGAAGCGTAATCGGCGGAATTCACGATCACATCACTGGGGCATACCTTCTCACCCATGGGGAGGCTTTCCTTCCCAGGCAGGCCGCTCTCGACGTCCTCAGCTCAGTTGATTGGGATGGTGATTTACCTGATCCAGTAGAAAGAAACGGGCAGACCGGCTATCTGGGTAACGAGATATTCAGCCTCCTCGTTAAAGGTGGCTTTGAGCTCAACTTCAAGAATCGTGCCGGAGAATCTGTGAGTGTATCTTCTGGCGATGTCTCGGGCTCTATTGACAAGAGGGGCATTGGTGCCGAGGATGGCAGGCTGCTAGATGCCGTCGTACAGACTCATGGCACAGATGTCGGCGCTGAATTCATCAACAAGATGACCAAGATGACAATTGCGATTTGCACCGCAATGGGATTCACTACGGGAATCGATGACGAGGACCTCCCTCCTGAAGCAAAGGAGGAGATTGACAGGATCAACATAGCTGCTAGCGAGAAGGTAGACGCTGAACTAGCCAAGTTTGGAAAGGACGGAAGGAAGTATGAGACCAGACCTGGAAGGACCCCTCTAGAAACTCTGGAGGAGAATATCCTGACAATTCTAGATGAAGGTAAGGCCGAGACCGGTAACGTGGCAAAATCACTTCTTGGTGACAACAATTCGGCTGTTTTGATGGCCACTTCAGGAGCTCGGGGTTCTATGGACAACCTCGCTATGATGGCTGGCTCTATCGGACAACCAAAGGTTAGAGGTAAGCGTTTGGAAAGAGGATACCAAGACCGAGTCCTTTCTCACTTCCCCAGAAACGTAAAGGGTGCCAAAGAGAAGGGCTTCGTCTCTTCATCCTTCAAGAGAGGTCTTGAGCCGACGGAATTCTTCATGCTTTCAGTCTCAGGAAGGGAATCACTCGTGGACACTGCAGTAAGGACTAGCAAGTCTGGATACATGCAGAGGAGGCTGATTAATGCGATGGACGATCTGAAGGTAGCCAACGATGAAATGGCTTCAGTAAGGAACACTGCTAACAGGATAATTCAGTTCGAGTACGGAGAGGATGGGGTCGATCCAGCTAGAAGTCGCAAAGGCAGCCCATTCGACGTTAACCAAGTTCTGAATGATGCATTGGGAGGTGGTAAGTGATGGTCGTCAAGAGCGCAACAAAGAAGAAACTCATGGACCTCGGAATTGAGGAAGAGTACGCTCACAAGTTGGCCGATGACAAGAAGTGGGACGACGTAAAGGGTCTTTCTCCCGGTCAGATCGCCCAGATTTGTGGAATCGACTCCGGGACTTCTCAGCGTATTCACGAAGTCATGGCAAATTCTGCAAAGTCAAGCCGAGCCTCATCAGTGGCATCCGAGAAGACCATTGTACGTCGAAGAACAGCCTCAAGATCTCGAAGAATGAAGCGCTCCCTTCCTCTCGAGGAATATGACTTCGACTCCAAGACTATCCAGATTGGTCGTGACGTAGATGACGATGACGACATGTATATCCAACTATCAAAGGCCTCCCAAGAGGCCGAATTGCACATGACCCCGCGAATGATTGACGACCTTGTGAAAGGACTTCAGAAGAGAGGCGAGACGAAGATATCCGCCTCCAAAGCTAGGAAGATTATCGACTCAGCCAAGAATTTCTCCAATGATTCTCGAGCAGTTCCCTACGAGGCAGTAGGAATTACCACTGCCCAGTCTATAGGTGAACCTGGAACTCAAATGACAATGCGGACGTTCCACTATGCTGGAGTCGCTACAGTCAATGTCACTCAGGGACTTCCACGGATTATTGAGATTGTAGACGCTAGGAAGGTGCCCAAGACCCCCACCATGATAATCTATCTTGACGAGCAAAACTCGAAGGGGAAACCACTCCGTACTAACGAGAAGCTTGTCAGAGATATTGCTGCCGCACTTGAAACGACAACCGCGACAGACATTGCCGCAATTGACGTAGATGTTGCCCAGCGTAACATTAGCCTACAACTGAACAACAGTAATATGAAGCTGAAGAAGATGTCTGGTGCCGAAGTTCGCGATAAGCTTTCACGGGCTTTGAGGCTTTACGTTCAGGCTGACAATGATGACCGCCCCAAGTCTCTTCACATCATTCCCGGGGTCACCAAGGAAGAGGATCTCGCAACCATCGACAACGATCCACCAACTTACACGGCACTACTCCAACTAGAGGACAAGATCAAGAAGTTGCGACTAAAGGGGCTGCCAGGAATATCTAGGGCTAATGTGCAGGGCCCAGTTGCTGAAACGGGCGAATATTACATCTCAACCATTGGATCAAATCTTTCCAAGGTGAGCGAGTTTGCTGGAATCGACAGGTCAAGGACGTATACTAACAACATAAACGAGATTCACGACTATCTGGGGATCGAGGCAGCGCGCCAGGCCATAATCAATGAGATGTGGGATACTCTAGAGGGCGCTGGTCTGGATGTTGATGTCCGACACCTAATCATGGTCTCTGACGTGATGACAAATGGTGGAGAGGTTAGAGCAATCGGAAGGCACGGCGTGAGTGGAACCAAGCACTCAATCCTAGCCCGCTCTGCTTTCGAAGTTACGGTAACCCACCTCCTGAAGGCCGGAATTATCGGAGAGAGGGATATGCTTTCTGGAGTTACTGAGAACATCATTGTAGGGCAACCAGTAGCATTGGGAACTGGTAGCGTTGATCTGTTCTACATCCCAGAAGCCAGTAATTGAGGTGATATAATGGACGTTGCAAGGCAATTGAAGAATGCGATAAACTCAGGAAAAGTGATTTTCGGGCAAAGGCAGACCTCATCATTATGCTCAAAGGGCGAAGCGAAACTGGTCCTAATTGCGGCAAATTGTCCCGACAATTACATTGACGAGCTAAGAAATTCATACCCGAAGGTCCCGGTCCACCAACTAACTTTGGTTAATAGGCAACTTGGTGCAGCTTGTGGCAAGCCGTTTCCAGTAAGCACTTTGTGTGTCCTGGATCCAGGTCAGAGTGATTTGATGCAACTCGCCCCCAATGTTTGATTGCAATTCGCTAATATTGTAGCCATTCTTGGGGTTCGTTTCATAGAAGGGCCTGCTTCCCTCCAAACATGGAGGGGGCAATCCGCGCAATTCTGGAAAGGCGGGGAATCTCAATAGAATGTTCGGAGTCGGAACAAATCGTTTCCGGTTTTGAATATCTGGGAATGGCCCCTAGAGTTTCTGAAACTGGTTTAGATGGCGAACAGGTGCATATTTGGCTAATCACTCAAAACATATTGCCCCTGAGTGAAAACGAGCTAATTCGATGGAGTTTTGAAGCGCCACAAGGAAAGCATTGGCTCCTGAGCCAGAGAGAAACACCAACCAATCATGTCGATATTGATGGCTGTGACTATGTTATTTGGGATCCTCAGACTGTCTCTCAGTGGATTGGTAATGCGGTATTATCGGGAGACGTTATTGCCAAGTCAGCAAATGACATTTCAGGAAAACTAGATACCTCAATTGATTTTTCAGAGACCAAATCGGCTCCCAAATTGGCAATGCGGCCAATAATCGAAATTCGTAATTGGCTTTCTCAAAGGGGTCTTGATGCAGCACAACACAACCCTGCATTTCTTGAAGCAAAGATTTGGGAGGTTTCCGGTAACTTATTGGGCCCGAACGGTGAATTGGAGCGTGGAAGTTGGCAATTATTCGAAGACCCCTGGGGCCGAACACTCTCACTGTTGGAACCAAATGAGACGCTAGAGAGTCCGCCAGAACTCCGAGTAATATCTCCGCCAGAAGAGAACTGGCTTAGCACTTCCAGATTATCTGAGGAAGCCTCAAAATTGCTCGAAACCCGCAGAAAGGGGGATGAATCATATTCCGAATCTAGCATCGTTAGGAGTATGTTATTGCAAAAGTGGTCCTTCGAATCATCAAGCGCCAGATATTCCGAAACCAGGCTACTCCTTCCAGCATGGATCATTCAAAACCCTACTGAGATAGCAATACATGCTAGAAATGGCCGAACGTACGAATTCTAACTTCTCTGAAGAAGCATTAATTCTTCAGTAGTTAGCGTATCCCCTGTCATCAGTTTGGACATTAAATCAGTCATCTCCAGACTGCCCTCTTCCTCAATCTTCTTTTGCTTACTTCCCGAGAGTTTCAGAATATCTTGCATTGAATGTATGCACCTTAGAGAGACAATGTATTTGTTATGCAATTCGTCAGCATTATTCTTGGTTTTCGTGAGCCTGACGTGTTCTGAATTTGCCATCCCTCTGAGCTTCTCCACCTCGTCGGATAACTCCATCATCAACGAATGAGCCTCTTCCGACTCTTCGGATGCAGTAGTAACAGCGTCGTGGGCTTTCTGTTGTGCCTTCTCTGCCGCTCTGACTTCTCTGAGGATACTTGAACTGCTCTCCTCCTCTTCTTTCCTGACCTTGTCATACTCTGCACTAAGCCTCTTCATTTTGGCAAAGAAGTCCTTCTCTTTGTTTGGACTTATCTTTCCAGTTTGATGACTCCATTCTAACTTATCCATCTCATGCCTGATCTTACTTGATGGCCTGCCATTTCTTTTCTTGCTCCGCCCCCTTGAACCATTATCTTCGGAACTTCTGAGTTTTATTCGCAGCTCTTTCAATTCATTCGTCCTCTCAAGACGAACTTTCCTCAAATCGGCGACTTTCCCATTAGCGTCGTTTCTGATACTTTTCTGCTTTTGAACTTCAGAAATCAACTCCTTAACTTGACGGTTGATTTCATTCCTCTTATCGAGCTGCCCTCGAACTTTGACATTCAAATCGTCCCTATTTGATTTGAATTCTGCTAGCAAATTGCTAACGGTTTCAGACTTTGGTAGGAATATCTCACTGATATTCGAGTGATTGAGTCCCATGGCCTTCCCAGTTTTCGGAATTTGCACCATCATTTAAGGAATACCGATGCATAGCGGCTATTCTCTTCTGCTAGCCGTCTTACTCCTCCTCCCTCCTGCTCGGGAGACTCCTAATTTTCTACCCTTCTTACGAGTTTTCTTACTTTTGTTGGGTGCCTTTTCTACTTCGTCTACATCATCTAGTTTAGCAAGCCTTCCAGATTCAAGGAGGGCACTCATTTCTCCCTGACTCAGCACTCCTCCACTTGCAGCTATACTTCTAATATCAGATAGCTTAACTCTTCCTTGGCGGTTTGCTGAAATTCTGACATATTTTTCAACTCTAGAAATGTCCTTCTTTGTACCGGTCATTTCGGATTTTAATTGGTCCAACCTTGCATCTATCTCGGAAATTCGCTTACTTATATTGCTAACCTCTTTCCTACTAATGCCACTCCCTTCCGCTTCATTTTCTGAATTTACTTCAGAAACAATTTCTCCCTTCGCTGCGCGATTATCGTCCAGCTTCCTGGACAACTCTTTCAATTTGCTAACTTCATTTATGTACCTTGTATGCGCTTCCTCAGCAACTCTCTTCATCTTGATAGCTGCCTGAATCTCGAAAAATCTGCTAAATGCGTCTAACTCCCGATTTAGCATCGGAACAGAGGTGAGATCATTGTTTACAGTGGTCAATCTAGTATGCGTGTCATGAAGCCATTCTAGCAGAATTTCCGTAGGTGGAGGTATGCTTTGATTCACTGCATCTCTCTGCGTCTTGTGCTTTTGACTCCTTTTCCGGGCACTATGAAATTGCTGAAGCAGAGACTTCCGACCTGAGTCGACCTCTTCCAGTCCTCCAAGTGCTGATCTTAGGGATTTTACTATCTGCACCTGGTCCTTTCTTTCAATTCGTAGACTTCGAAATTCACTATCCAATGTTGCCAAAACCCTTTTTTGTCCAGATAGATGCCTTCCAATCTCTTCCTCATCCATCTCTTCTAGGTCATCCCAGTCGTTTTTTCGGCTCTTCATTCTTCCTCACCTGAGACTAATTTTGAGACTTTCTTCTTGCCTTTCTTGGCAAAAGAGGACTTCCCCCCATTCGCTACTCGCTTCATTCCTACCAGAAGATCACTGAATCCAGGACCAATGTCATCGAAACCCTCGACCAGTCTTTTTTCCCAGTAATTAATCGCCTTGTCAGATTGCAAAAGAAGCTCTCTAGCCCTGTCAAGTTGACTTCTAACTTCTCGCAGTTCGTTTTGTAGCCTCGACCGCTTTTCGTATATTGGCTGCGCTCTTTCTACGGCCTCAATCATATCTCTATGGGATTTATCTGCGGTCTTGTATAGTTGAGACATAATCCTGCTATTTTCGATATATCTAGCCATATCTGGATTAGCATCTTTCCTGTCTTTAAGCCAACGGTCATTCTCAGAGATTATCTTCCTCCTCCTCTCAATTAGAGTCTTCTCTGCTTTGTGATCTAGGGCTGAAGTCTGAATTTGTTGCTCTATTTCTTCAAGTTGCTCAAACAACCTTTCTTTCTTCCATTTAGGGTCCAGACTCTTCATGCCCCCATCTTCCATTAACTTCTCTCTTGTTGATTTGACATCTGGGATTAGTGCTCTTGCACTACTCTGACTTTCATCCCTCTTCAACTTCAATTCTGCAACTTTCTTGTTGGCAGTTTCGAAGGAACTCTCTATCCTTTCTAATTTAGGCGATATCTCCTCTTCATTGGCCTCTAGGTTCCTAATCACCCCTGGCAGGCTTTCTTTCAGCATCAGCCTCCGCTGAAGTAGTGCCCCGGCCAATTCGTTGGGACTCATTTCTAACAACTCGCTATCGCCCATGTCCTTCCGTGACGAGTGAATCATTGCATTAAAGGGCTATGTGGTGGAAATTTTTGGGTTTGATTGATACGGTGCCACTGTAGGGGCCGAACATGCTTACCAAGATGGGAAAAAGGGGGAGCTCTTGCATAATTTTTTCGATTATGTTAATCTCATCATTTTTTACCATTTCAATTTCTTCCGAACAAATGATTGATGATTACCGTGGTTTTTCCGATTCTAACAACTCATTCGCAAATTTTACCTCTGCGGGCTCATCAACAGTCGCGATTTCCGGTGAGCCCGCTCACGTTGGCGACGAAATGATTGCATCAATTCTAGTCAGTAATGTAGGTTCGAATGATGGAGTAGCCAATTTAATCATCGAGAATTTGGAGGATGGGATTTCCCATAGTGGGTCCCCTGTAGAAATTTCTCCAGGTTCAAGTAGGGAGGTGAAGGCCCCAATAACTTCCCAGGAACAAGGCTCTGTTTCGTATAGGTGGTGGATTTCAAGTAATGGATCGCACGTCAACGCGAGCCTTTCGGGAGAGTTCTCTGTCGAAGTTCTCCCGAGACAGACAATCTCCACATACTTGGAAAGCTACGATTGGAGCCCCTCGGAAGGACTAGTACTCGATGCCTCACTATTTCTTTCATCAGGAGCATCTAGGCCGCTGTTGTTGGACATATTTATTTCAAAAGATGACGGTCCCCTTAACCACCTTCAGGAGTACACGATTGAAATGGACCCAGGAAGACGAAACCTCCAGATATTCCTTGGAAACCCTTCTGCAGATTCGGTTTTTGTTGAATTGTCACCAATTGAATGGTCGCCCAACCCAACTTCTCTGAACTACTCTACTTTGACGGTCAACTCCCCTTCGGCCGATCCCAGCCTTCTGGACATTGAGTGCACTGTATCATCTTTGGAACCTACTTCTGGGGAATCAGTACGAATGAAGGTTAACCTGACAAATAACGATAATTTTCAATCCCCGAGTGGCAAATTAAGAATAGTTTTGAGTTCAGACCAGTCAATATTGGCAGAGTCAGTTATCCCCCCAATTAATCCCGGCGTTTCCGTAAGTTATGAGATGGTCATCCAATCATGGCCCGATTCAGAAATAGTCCAATTGGAGATAATTTGGTCTTCCGAAGAGTCTTCTTCCTCTGTTTTTCTATCCGTTCAATCATCAGTTAGGGATGACGGATTTGCATTCCCATTCGATATTTCTTCTGCACTTCTGGGTGCCCTTTCGGGAATTGTAATCGTTCTAACTGGTCGACTGGCTTGGCGTGCTACATCTTCTAGAACACCGTCAACATCTGAATCAGGAATAAGAAAAACTAGGATCGAAAGAGAGGAACACTCTGCAAACGTGCAAACTCGTGAAATCGATTGTCCATTCTGCGAACAACGACTTTCAATACCCGCCGAACACGATGGAAATGCACGTTGCCCTTCATGTTCAATGCAATTCAATGTTGCAAAAATGGGGGAAACAACTTCCTCCATCGACGAAAAACCCGAGGCAATTGAAAATGAAATCCCTATGTCGTATTCAACAGACGATATCTTAGAGTGCCCGGGTTGCGACCAAACACTCAGGGTGCCAATTGAGAAGAGGCCAGTGCAATCACGCTGTCCCGTATGTAAATTGGAATTCTTGGCCGAGAAGGGGTGAAATTTTGTCAGACTTCAGCGAGGTTGAACAAATGTATATGAAGTCAATATTCGAGGTCCATAGTTCGACACCCGATGCCATTGTCAAGACAACGCAATTAGCGGATATCATGGGCATCTCACCTGCATCTGCCACAGAGATGATACAACGACTATCTGACAGAGGAGTTGTCACCCATATACCATATCGAGGCTTTCGTCTAACTCCCGAGGGGTTCCAATTCGCCGCCCGAATAAAGAGGAGGGAGGGTCTCGCGAAAATCCTACTCACTGAGATTATTGGGTATGATGGCGACGTTTCTGAAGCAGCATGTCGGCTGGAGCACTCGATAAACGAAGACTTGGAGAAGTCCCTGGATAGGTTTTTGGGATATCCTGAATTTGATACGGATGGAAACCGTATCCCGGGAATTGAGCGAGAAGTCGACTCTCCTGTAATCGGTACGCTACTCCCAGCATCTAGCCTGCCTATCGGTGCTTCAGCAACCATAGAACTATTGGCAACCAACGCCGTTGACGCTATTACGCTTGAAGAGGCTGGCCTGAATTCCGGCTCAATTATCACAAACAGAGAGGGGGTATTGTCCATTGGTGACCTACGAATCAGTTTGTCAGAGGGCCTTTCACGTTGTGTAATTGTCAGAGTGAATGAACTGGGTGGAGTTTCAGATGGCTGAAGATAATCCGAAGGAAGTAATTGATGTTGAGTCCGAGATGGAGTCCATGCTAGCAGCTCTAGAAATTGGAGGAGATTCAGTGAAGCGCCCTCCTTTGAAAAATAGCGAAGAAACGGACTCTTCGTTATTGAATTACAAGAGATCACTGAAGTCCAGGGAGGCCGCGCTAACCAGTGTCGACGATTTACTGATTAGTGGTGGAGCCAGGCTTATTCTTCTCCTTCCAATCATTGTCGTCATTCTATTTGGATTCGCCCAATCATTTCGAGATACAGAGCCAGAGTGGTGGTCAGGAAGTGTCAGTGGACTGTTTTTGGATCTTAGTATTTCCAAGGCGATTTATTTGCTGGCTCTGGTAATTATGGTAGCCGATCTGGTGCTACTTTTCGTCCTACACTACCTAATGTGGCTAACACGTCGAATATTCAAATTGGAGAGTGACGAAATCACTAGTTCTGGTGTTACGTTTCGCAGCGCCCATGGATATACTGAGATGAAGGCTGTAATTGACGGTTCTACTAACCAATTGAATCTAACTTCGTCACTAATGGTTGTTGCAACGCTTCTACTCTCGCTTGCCCTCAACTTCTCTACTGATACCCAAGGAGTCCCTGTTCTAATTGCATTGTCAACAGGGGCCCTGCTCTCGGGCCACAGTATCTACATGGTTTCTGACAGGCCCCGATTTAACACTGTACATCCTTGGGGTTTATTGGATGCATTTTCCCCTCCAATTCACCCAGCACTTTTGAACAAGCCATTCACTGATGTAATTCGCGCTCATGTTGATCCACTCCTAGCTGTACGTGTATCCAAATATGTTTCATCATTCAATAGCGACCTACGCAGAGGAACATCCCTATCAGACCTCCAAGAGTACATCCTGCAAATGTTGCATATGCTTAGATCTGGTATTATCGACGACGAAGAGTTTCAATCTGCACTTGAATCTGTGGTGGATGAAAATACGATAGGACAGATAATCAACCATCCTGAACTTGGTGAGGAGACTCTGGAACGTCTTCTGAGTCATGCAAGAAATAGATGCGCACCATTTTTCAGGCTTAATGACCGTCTAAGGATGCATATCACTTCCTCATCCAATTCTGGAATTTGGTTCGACGTCGATATGGAGAACCTAACACTGGGTCAGGCAAACTTGTTTGCGTTCGTACTAAACCAGACAGACCAAGTCCAAGATCTAGTTATTCGGGTCCAGACTCCAGACTTCCGCCCTAACGAGTGCGTCTATAGGCTGAAGGTAAATCCCCATGATGGTACTTCCCTCGATGGAATGCCCTTGTATCATAGGCTATCAGAGTCAGTTCTGGAGTCTGGAATAATTTGGCAGACACTTATCCCATCATCAATGGGTGACGCAACAGTGACAGTACGGCTCGAGGACTCTTCGGGAAACTTGATTTCCGGCAAGGTCCTAACTGCTCAGGTTAGATCAGACCTGTTTACCAGACTAAGGATGACTACTGGTGCGGTATTCATGATTGGTGCGGCTCTAGCCATTGTTTCTCCTTTGCTTCCCTTTGTCGCCAATCTATTGGGCCTTTAGTCGATTCAATAAGGTGACTTACTCTCGCCGGTGCATGGAACCTGACGAACTCGGGGGTGATGACCTCAGAACCAGGCTTCATGCAATGGAATCGAAACTTAAGAGAATGAGAGATCAGCGTGACTCTCATAACGAGTCGGCTAGGAGGTCTGCCGACTCCCGTAATTCTGTTCAAGAACAGGGTAGGGACCTCCGAGAAACAATCAAGTCGAAGATGGAGGAACAGAAGGAGGTAAGAGCCAAAGCCAAGGTCCATCAAGCCAGAAGGGATGAAATCCAGAAGAGTGTCAGGCAACTCTTCTCAAAGAAGAAGGGACGAAGAGGCGATGGCCCCGGAAAGTCGGTAGTAATTCAATTGTCAGAGACTCTGGGAGAAATTGAGAAAATCGAAAACAGGATTATGACTGATGGCGGACTTACGTTAGAGAAGGAAAATGGCTTGATTAAGAAGCTAAGGATACTAATTTCACGTAGGGACGAACTGATACCTTCAGTAGAGGAGCATCAGATAATTTCCGTCGATATCAACGATATGGACGAGTCTATTCAGAGACTGCGGGCAGAGGCTGACTCCGAACACCAGAAAATGATCGATCAGAATAGACTTGCAGACGAAATCTGGGACGAGATCAAGCCAATGTTCGAGGAAAGAGATTTCTTGAGGGGTGAAGGAGATCGACTACACTCGATATTTGTCAATGAGAGGGAAAAGGCCGATGAAATACACTCCTCAATCGTTGAGATGCTTGAGAAAGTGAACCAAATAAAGGATGAAATCAAATCTCAGAGGAATGAAAGACAAAGGTTGGTAAGAGAACATAACAAGTCAGTTAGGGAAGCCCTGAAAACCCCCGATCAAGATGAGAAGATGGTAGATGATCTTTCAAAACAGCTTGTTGATGGTGGCTCGATAACCTTTGGAGGTACAGTACCCCCTTCTTCAGAACCACCCAGAGGCAATATTTCAAAGAGAAAATCACGGCGTTTGGGAACTACTAGGGGAAGGAAAAGGTAACTACCACCCTCTCTCGTCAAGCCTCACGTCCAAAGATTCTATTTCTAGCCCCGGCATTGCTTCACCAACCATTTCACTCGCTTCAGCAACTACATTCTGATCATCGAAGTGATGCGTAGCTAGGACAATTGCCTCAGCCGTATTCGTTGGATCTGAACTCTTGAAAATTCCTGAGCCAACAAAAATCCCATCCATCCCATGCTTCATCATCAATGCTGCATCAGAGGGTGTTGCAATTCCACCAGCTGAGAATGTGACCACCGGGAGTCTACTTTGGGCAATTACATCATCCAATACCGATTCCACTTCATTTCGTAGATTCTCAATTTCGCCAAATGGAGTCTTTGAAACCTTCACCCTCAATTCTGATGAGCTCTCCAATCTTGTATAGCCTTGCATTATGGTATCGACCATTTCTTCCAGGGCCGTGTCCTCTGCAGACTTGGCCTCTTCAATCTCATAGGATAGAATCCTGGCATGCTTCACTGCGCTAACGACGTTCCCTGTCCCGGCTTCACCTTTTGTCCTGATCATTGCTGCTCCTTCAGCAATTCTCCTGACTGCCTCTCCTAAGCTCGTACATCCACAAACGAACGGTATAGTGAAGTTTTCCTTAGCGATATGGAAGAATGGATCGGCTGGAGTGAGGACCTCTGACTCATCTATCATGTCAACACCGAGTGATTCCAGAACTCTAGCTTCTTCGTCATGACCAATTCTTGCCTTTGCCATTACTGGTATGCTGGTTGTCTCGATAATCTCCTTGATTAGCTGCGGGTGACTCATTCTAGCAACTCCTCCACTTGAACGAATGTCTGCAGGAACTCTTTCCAGAGCCATTACTGACACCGCACCAGCATCTTCAGCAACCTGTGCCTGCTCAGGGGTGACTACGTCCATTACGACTCCACCTTGTTGCATTTTGGCAAATCCTCGCTTCAGCAATTCCGTGCCATGCCTCATGCTGCCAAGATCCAACCTACCGGACACATTCGCCGCTTCGGTCTTCCATTGAAGAACCTATTTCTCTACTAGGTCCCAACTATGAATCGGCTAGTACCGGAGAATCCCCTTCAGCTAATGGTAAGTTTGGTGCTTCTTCTTCATTCCTATCTAACCATTCCATTTGGTCATCTGGGAGATCTATATCGGCATAGATGGCTTCAGCAGGACACTCGGGTACACATGCAGCACAATCAATGCACTCGTCTGGGTCAATGACCAGATATTCTTCGGCTTCCCTAAAGGCTTCAACTGGGCAGACATGTACGCAATCCTGGTATTTACACCTAACACATGCGCTTGTAACTACGTAAGTCATCAGTAATAATTGGGCATATGGATAGCATATCAACGCTTTCATCTTCTAATTGTCATCAGAAAGATCTCTCAACAGTTTCTTTGCTACTGATTCGACGTCTTCATTAGGATACACTTCTAACTTGAAGGCCCCCTTAACTATCGGTTCAGAACCATTGTGCTCAAGACACGCCTCTCCACTTACTAACTTGGAAAGAGAAGCCCTAACATGGAGTACTTTGTCTTCGTCAATTTTTTCCCTTATCTCTTCAGCCATCATGCCTAACTGTTCATTTCCAAATCTCTTCAGTGAAAACAATGCAGACTTCCTATTCATCTTGGCAATTATTGTCGCCATCCGACCGCCATGTGCCGATTTGTAGGAGTTGATGGAAATCCCCTCATCCCCCCCCACCATCCATATCATCGCTGAACTGATCAATTCGATATCATCCACCGCGCTAGCGTGTACTCTCCAAGTACCGCCGTGAATACTCATACTGTGTCGTATGGATATCTCGTATTGAATCCGCCGTCAATATATCCATTATGCTTGGATTTCGTTCAAATACTGGTGGTAGGTCGGACGGCCCGCGAACGGGGAAGCCCCCGATAGAGGAGTTGTCATTTTGGCCAAGGGAGCATCGGCAAGAGCGGCGGCTAGAAGGCAGAAAGATAAGTGGAAGGCAAAGCGCTGGTACTCGATCAGGGCCCCCAGAAATCCCTGGTCGTTCAAGGTAATCGGGGAAACAATTGCTGAGGAGGAATCGATGCTCGTTGGGCGCCCATACGAGGTGATGCAGAACGAGTTAGATGGGGACTTCTCCAAGATGCATGTAAAGATAAAATTCCGAATAAAAGAAGTAATCGGAAACGACGCACTAACCGAGTTCGTAGGACATGACGTAATGAAGGACTTCGTAAGACGTCAGATTAGGAGGGACAGGGGAAAGATCGATGATACGGTCGATGTCGTAACAGACGACGGATTCTTCATACGATTGAAACCATTCATCGTTACACGCTCAAGGGTGACGGGTAGTCAGAAGCAAGAGTCTAGAAGCATCGCTAGGAACGAGATTATTACTTTCTGTGCCAAGAGTACATGGCTTGGGGTCCAGAATTCACTAATGGACGGATCTTTGGAGGAGGCGGTGTCTCAGGCCGTATCAAAAATTCAACCGGTCAGGGCGGCGTTCTTTAGAAAAAGTCAGTTGATCCAAGATGGAGTCGTTGTTGATGATGGTCCTACTCTAGAGGAGATAAAGGCCGCAGAGAAAGCCGCATCAGAAGAGTCCCAATTCATTGAAGAGGATGATTCAGAAACCGATTTCCCTATTGTTGAATTAGAGCCTTCGGACGAAGAGAACTCCGAAGGAGAATCAGATGCTAGTGGAGAATCAGAACCTACGAATGTATCCGATGAAGACGAAATTTCATTAGGTGATTTAGAATCATTTACGGTTGCCCAATTGAAAGAATTACTGAAGAAGGCCGGTAAACCAGTTTCAGGCAAGAAGGCAGAACTCATAGCCAGACTATCGGAGTGAGGAGATGCCCCGCATTGCGGTGCTTTGTGGGACAGGAATGAGTGCATTCGCATCTGCCCTATCTTCCTCAGGGATGTCCATGGAGGATTCAATATCCATTGAATCACCTTGGGGTGCCGTACCAATTTCATTGGTTCAAGGGGAAAATGGTGAAGTTGTAATTATCGACAGGCATTTCTCTAATTCCGAATCCAGAACTCCTCCTCACGCGATTAATCATAGGGCAAATATTCATGCTGTAATAAGCACAAACCCAGACTTGGTGGTAAGCGTAAATTCAGTTGGCTCAATCCGTCCTGACTTGCCTCCTGGTACCGTTGCAGTAGCTGGCGACGTTCTCGATCTAGCGGTCAGGCCCTGGACATTCCACGATGATGAGGCAACTCATGCAGACCGAACGTCGATTTTTGACCCCCATGCATCTGGGGTATGCAAGAATGCAATCTCATCTGTCCAGAAGAACGCTCCGGATGGGTTAGTTGTTGCACAATGCATTGGCCCTCAGTTCGAGAGCCCGGCAGAAATTAATGCTCTTGAGAGATTGGGGGCGCATGTAGTTGGGATGACCCTAGGACCCGAATCAAGACTATTGTCTGAGACATCGATACCATATGCCGGCCTTCCATGTTGTTCAAATTGGGCTGCAGGAAGAACACCTGGGATGCCTAATGAGAAAATCTCACATCACGATGTGGACGAAATTGCATCTGGCATGAGGGAGACAGTAGCACTATGCATCAATGCATTGTTATCTGATATGGGTTGATACAGATAGTTCAGTCGAAGAAATCTCGTTGTAACTCAATTAATTCCTCTCTTGATTCAGCATTGGCATACGATTCTAGGGGTTCTTTATTCAACTCCAAGAATTGCTCTCCAAAGGGGAATGGACTTAGGATACCTCTCGCTTGTTTGAAATGTCCCAAAATGGCCAATGATGCAGCCAGAGCTTCCACAGAGGACAACCGACCGATTTTGCCCCATGATACTGGATTTGCAGCTAGCAAACTCGGTAAAATCCTTCCTTGCAGACTGGTCTTATCCGCAATAAACGAAATCGACTCATCTATTCTCTTCCATGAGCAGTCCAGCACCACAAGTGACGCACCCAACTCAATTAGGCCCTTGTCCTCTGGTGCAAGCAAGATTTCTGACATCGGGTCGAGCAAATATCCGCGTCTTGGTATTTTTCCTATCTCCAGATGCAAAATTGCATGACCATTCGAATGCATCTTCCGTGCAGTACACTTCCTTGGATCGTCCTGATCTAGGTGGATTACATGAAGAGGGACTCCGTTCACTTTCCATCTCCCTTTCTTGCTCCCTTTCTGGAAACTCCGAGCTTTCGGGATTTCTTCTTCGGACTTTTTATCCTTCGAGGAGCGCTGTCTCCATCCGAGACATCAGAAATTGTCATCTCCCTATGGCTCGATGATTTTACCATGCGAGAATTTCTAGATACCGACTCGACAAAAAGCTCTATTCCCAGCGATTTTGATATCTTTTTCAGTATATCGTCAGTCGGCCTAATTCCATTCTCTGCTTTCTGTATGGCGCCAATTTTCAGGTTTATCGACTTAGCGAATTCTTCTTGAGATAATGATCTCCCCTCCCTGGCTTCACGAATTCTAGAGTGAAAATCTGGCGATAGCTCCAACTCCTCTTTGGTCATAATGTCCATTCCGGATATGCCCTTTCCTACAACCTGGCTATCTGGGATACTTTCCGGAATCTTTACTGCTTTCCTCTGAATAATCAAACCCATCGAGTCAATGCATTTCGTACAGCAATCAAGCAACGAACCATGAACAGTAGCCTTTCTGGTGGAGGCTCCTTCAAACCCGCATAACTCACATGTGCTCATGCATGTCCGACTATCCGGTCCAACATGATACCTTCGCAGGTGTGATAAACGCCCCCTGTTCAGGAGAATTATGGCTAGTGAGTCCGATGAGGTATCCAATGATGGCTTGGCCTCAGATTTCGAGTCTTCCACTGAGACCGCTATCCGCAGGCTGACTAAGGATTTCGAAGATCTTTCAGATAAGGCCCAACAACTTCTAACTGAGAAACTCTTCTTGGAGAATGAGTTCGCCCAATTGAAGAAGCGCGCCAACCGTCTTGACGAAGAGTTGAGGAACATCAAGACTCCGCCCCTAGTCATTGGTTTTATTCAAGACATCGTTGATGAACAAGCAATTGTGAGAAGCTCCAATGGAACAGTGTTTTTGGTTTCAATAAATCGGAGATTGGATATTTCTCAGATGAAGCCGGGAACTAGGGTCGCACTTAATCAGGACACCCTTTCTGTTGTAGATATTCTTTCAGACTCATGGGATCCACTAGTCAGCAATGCTGAGATAATTGACTCGCCCTCAATAAATTTCGAATCTATCGGTGGCCTAGATGAACAAATAAAGGAAATCAGAGAGGCTGTAGAGCTTCCTTTCGAAAATCCCGATGCCTTCGCTGAATTTGGAATAGAGCCCCCCAAAGGGGTTCTGCTAACCGGACCACCTGGCACTGGAAAGACAATGCTCGCCAAGGCTGTAGCAAACTCGACCAATGCTACATTCCTCGGCCTTGTAGGTGCCGAGCTGGCCCAGAAATACATCGGAGAGGGCGGCAGAATGGTAAGAGAACTATTCGATCTAGCAAGGGAGAAGGCCCCATCAATAATTTTCATCGATGAATTGGATTCCATAGGTTCCAAACGTCTCGATACGGCCACATCTGGAGATAGAGAGGTCCAGAGGACGCTCATGCAACTTCTATCAGAAATGGATGGCTTCGAGACCCTAGACGACGTGAAGATAATTGCTGCGACAAACAGGCCAGAGTTACTGGATGCGGCTCTATTGAGGCCCGGCCGATTTGATAGAATAATCGAGATACCCCTCCCTGACGTTGATGCAAGGGAGATAATTTTTGGAGTTCACACCAAATCTATGCCTATTGAAAAGAACCTTGGACTGAGGTACCTATCTGGCATTTCAGAAGGATTCAGTGGAGCAGAAATCAAGTCAACTGTGGTCGAGGCAGGGATAAATGCGATCTCTGATGGACGAAAGAAAGTATCAAAGTCTGACTTCATTGCAGCTATCAAGAAGGTCGAAAATAAGAGAAAGGACTCTGGAAATAGCCCCTCCGAGGGACTATACCGATAAGCAAATCTCTTCATTGGGTCTGCCTTCCAAGGCCCGTGCCTCAACCTCTGGTGGAATGTGTTCCCAACTTTAGCGAAGGCCGAGACAAGTCGGTTATTGATAGGATAATAGCCCCAATTGAGGGTATTCGTGGAGTCAAATTACTGGACGTAGACATGGGTGCTGACTTCAATAGAACAGTGGTTACGATGGTCGGCCATCCCGATGATGTGCTAAATGCGGTAATTGAGTGTTCCATTGTTGCTTCGGATCTCATTGATATGAGGGACCACAGCGGTGAGCATGCTAGAATGGGTGCAATCGACGTAGTTCCATTTATCCCAATCAGAGACGTATCTATCGAGGAATGCATTAGCCTATCCGAGATTTATGCAGAGGCCGTATCGGCCAAACTCGAACTTCCCGTATACCTCTATGCGGAGGCTGCTAGGAATGAGCAGAGGTATAGGCTACCAGACATCAGGCGGGGCGAGTATGAAGGGCTGCCAGAAAAGATGCAATCAGAGGAATGGGCTCCAGACTTCGGACCCCTAGAATTCAATGCAAAACTCGGTGCTACGGCCACTGGTGCTAGGCAGATATTAATCGCTTACAATGTAAATCTGGATACAGATGACAAATCTAAGGCAAACTCGATAGCATCACTGATCCGAACAAGCGGGTCATTGCTGAAGGACGAAGAGGGCCAGAAGATTATCGGAGAGGACGGGAAGCCTCTGAGAAAGCCGGGGAAATTTGAGGCTCTCCAAGCAGCCGGATGGATGTATGATGAGTCTACTGCCCAAGTATCGATGAACCTACTCGATCATAGATTGACTGGACTACATCACGTCACTGAGGCAATCCGTGAGGAGGCCCAGAAGATTGGCTTGAATGCAGTTGCTGGAGAGTTAGTGGGACTAGTCCCTCTCGAGGCCATGCTATCTGCAGGAAGGTATTATTTCGGAGAATCCGAAACCGCAGACGCATCGACTCTTGTTGATTCAGCCATAAACGGTCTGATGCTCGATAAATTAGGTGAATTTGATGCCAAATCAAGCATAATTGAGTGGGCTATTAGTGAGGAGTTGGAATGAACGAGGGGTACGAGGAAGTACTGAGGGCTATTGCATCCTCCGACCCGACTCCTGGAGGGGGCTCTGTTGCGGCACTTTCCTTGGCCCATGCACAATCACTGGCCGTCATGGTAGCCAGACTTACGGTCGGTAAGGAGAAGTGGGCGGATGGACACAAAATGGCGGACTCCATCATTTCCAAATGGGGATCAAAGATTGATTTCGCTATAGGGCTGGCAGAGAAAGATTCAGATGCATTTGACAGGGTTATGGAAGCTTATCGTCTTCCAAGGAGCGACGAAATGGAGAATGAACTCCGAAAGTCGTCTATCAGGGAAGCAACAATGGGGGCTGCACAGGCTCCCTTTGAAACAGCGACCGAAGCATTGGATCTTTTATCCGACATTGAACCCTTCATCCATTCATGCAACTCAAATGCCTTGACCGACCTTGCTTCAGCAGCGGAATTATCCGGTTCCGCTGTCAAAATCGCATCAATGAATGTTAGAATCAACCTCGATTTCATCGAAGGGGAAGATGTTGACGTGCTCTCCAAGAGTTTGGATGTCGTTGTAGGGGAATCTTCCACTAAACTAGAGAGTATTAGGTCTAATGTTTCCGAGAGGCTTGGTTGGAAATGAAAAACTCCCATGGATCCATGCACGGAATTCCAGATACTCTTCCACCTCCTAAACCAATAGATCCTTCAGTTCCCCATGCACCTCCTAGGCCCCAGGTTCTGGACAATATGGGGAGGATGCTATCTATTGAGAATGCACTGAGGTATTTTCCAGAGGATTGGCACGATACTCTCGCTGAGGAGTTTCTGAACGAACTAGACCAGTTTGGCCACATTTACATGCACAGGTTCAGGCCTGACTACGAAATGCAGGCTAAATCAATATCCGATTACAACGCAAACTCCGTGTCTGCAGCAGCAATAATGCTCATGATTCAGAACAACCTCGATCCTAATGTAGCTCAGTTTCCTCACGAATTGATTACCTATGGGGCCAATGGGGCAGTTTTCCAGAACTGGGCTCAATACTTGCTTACAATGGAATATCTGAGTAAGATGAGTGAAGAACAGACATTAGTAATGTACTCAGGTCACCCACTCGGGCTTTTCCCTTCCAACCAAGAATCCCCGATGGTCGTAGTCACAAATGGCATGGTAATACCGAATCACTCATCTCAGATGGACTATGAGAGGATGAATGCACTGGGAGTATCTCAGTATGGACAAATGACGGCTGGATCGTACATGTACATAGGCCCGCAGGGAATCGTCCACGGAACAACCATCACGATACTTAATGCTGCGAGAAAGTACCTTGGAAAGACCTCTGAAGAAGGGCTAGGAGGGGTACTCTACGTCACTTCTGGACTCGGGGGCATGTCGGGTGCCCAGGCCAAGGCCGCGGTTATTGCTGGCGCAGTATGCATCATAGCCGAAGTGGACCCAATTCCTGCAAGAAAGCGGCATTCACAAGGCTGGATATCAGAGCTTCATGATGACATTGAGATGCTATTGGCTCGAGCTGAGCAGGCCGTTTCTAGAAAAGAGGCAGTCTCTCTTGGATATGTGGGAAACATTGTCGAATTACTCGAATTCATTGTGGAGCGAGGCACCCATGTCGATCTAGCTAGCGATCAGACCAGCCTACACAATCCATGGTTAGGTGGGTACATCCCCGTTGGCTTGACACTTGCAGAAAGTGCAGAAATGCTAAAGGAAGACCCAGCCAAATTCAAGGAATCAGTCCAGCAATCTCTGAGGAGACACGTAGCAGCCATCAATTCTCTATGCGCTAGAGGGACCCATTTCTGGGATTACGGAAATGCTTTCCTTCTAGAATCAAGTAGGGCCGGAGCGAACATCAATAATGCCGACGGCTCCTTTCTCTATCCATCCTACGTGGAGGACATAATGGGGCCAATGTGCTTCGACTATGGCTTTGGCCCATTTAGATGGGTTTGCACCTCTGGTGAGGAAAGCGATCTCAGGATTACCGATAAGATTGCAAAAGAGGTCCTTGAGCAATTATCCAATGCTTGTCCAGAGGAAATACGCACCCAGTACCTGGACAACATAAGATGGATATCAGAGGCAGAGAATCATGGATTGGTGGTCGGTAGTAAGGCTAGGATACTGTATGCGGATGAAGTAGGTCGAAGGACCATAGCCAGGGAATTCAACAAGGCAATCTCGGATGGTACCGTAACTGCCCCAATTGTTCTGGGCCGAGATCATCACGACGTAAGCGGTACTGACAGCCCGTATAGGGAGACTTCGAACATATACGACGGCTCAATGTTCACTGCAGACATGTCTGTTCAGAACTTCGTTGGCGACTCGTTCAGAGGAGCCACATGGGTCAGTTTACACAATGGTGGAGGCGTTGGCTGGGGCGAGGTCATCAATGGAGGATTCGGCCTAGTAATCAATGGGTCGGAACGATCTCAGGATAATATCGACTCAATGATTTCATGGGATGTCAATAACGGCCTTGCTCGCAGGTCATGGGCGCGGAATCCAGCCGCGAGGTTCGCTATCTCTAGGGCCATGGAATCAGACGAAAGGATCAACGTCACTATGCCTACAATCGTGAAGGAAAGCGTTCTAAAGGACCTGTTTGATGATACTCGATGACTCTATTTGGGAATCACGGTTCGAAACGTCCGATGGCAGATATCCAGATAGATGGCTGCTCCTTGACATTGGAGCAAGCAATATCAATCGCTAGAGGAGAAAATACCGCTTCTCTATCAAAGGAATCGCGCGACAAGATGAACGAATCTTGCGCTGCGGTAGATGGGATTGTCCGTTCCGGTGAAACGGTATACGGAATAAATACAGGATTCGGAGCATTGTCATCCGTCAGAATAGACGACGACGAAATTGCGTCTCTACAGGAGAATCTGGTCAGGAGTCATGCCTGCGGTGTCGGTGAGAGGATGGAGCCAGTGCAAGTATTTCTGATGATGGTTTTCAGAGCCAACTCCATCGCCAAGGGATTCTCCGGATCGAGACCAGAAGTTGTTGACTTGATTCTCTCGATGGTTAACTCAAGAATCTCTCCTGAAGTCCCGCGAATCGGATCACTCGGGGCATCCGGTGATCTCGCTCCTCTATCTCACATGGCATTATGTATGATGGGCGAAGGAAAGTGCTCAGTCTACAACAACGGTGAATGGAAAATCAGTGATAGCAAGGATGCACTGATTGAAGCCGGTCTTGAACCAATTACACTTCAAGCAAAGGAAGGCCTCTCGCTGATTAATGGAACAAGCCAGATGTGCTCTTTTCTTACTGAAACCGTATTGAACATGGAGGAGCTTTCATTCGCAGCTGACGCCTCAGTTGCATGCTCCTTGGAGGCCATCAAGGGGTCTCAAAGTCCCTTTGACCCTAGAATTCACTCATCAAGGCCGCAATTCGGGCAAGCTACCTCTGCAACTAGGATTCGAAAACTACTTTCTGGATCTACGGTTTCCTCTTCTGAGTCAGATTACGAGAGAGTACAGGATGCCTACTGCTTCAGGTGCGCACCCCAGGTTCATGGCCCGGTAATTGACCTATTGAGGGAAACTAGGAGGATGCTAGAAATTGAGATCAACAGCGCTACAGACAACCCCCTGGTTTTCGTTGATGGGGATGACGCCGAGATAATTAGCGGAGGAAATTTCCATGGCCAAAATCTGGCCCTTGCAAGTGATTCGATCGCCATCGCGTGTCACGAACTAGCCACAATATCTGAAAGAAGGATAAATCAGATAATGGATCCAAAGTGGAGCGGTCAGAAGGCATTCTTAGCCAATAGGGAGGGCCTTGAGAGCGGACTGATGATAATTCAGTATGTCGCTGCAGCGTTAATATCAGAACTGCACATGCTAGCAAATCCCGCTACGACGAGCAATGTCCCAGTCAGTATGGGCAAGGAGGACCACGTTTCTATGGGTGCGACGGGTTGCTACAGAGCATTACAGTCATCCATACTTCTTTCCCAGGTTATTGCAAACGAGATGATTTGCTCTTCGCAGGCTTTGGACGGTATTCATCAGGAAGTCGGAGAAGGGGTCTCGATGATTCACAAATGGGTCAGGAAAATAGTCCCTCCATTGGAGGGCGATAGGACGATGACTGCGGAGTGTGAGGCCTTGTCCGAAGCAATAGTCAGAGGACATCTTCCCAGAAATTTCGGGTGATATATTGCAAGAAAAATTGCATATGACTAGGCATCCGGGTTCCAACCCCCCTCCATTTGAAACCAAAGTAGTAGGTACGATGGAAAATTTTCTGTTTCTGGAACAGTCTTACTGTTATCCCAGGGGCGGTGGTCAGCCTGGGGATACTGGGTCGATAATTTCTGATGGAGAACATGTAACTGCTCTAAACGAAGTTCTACCAGGTGAAATGATACTACACCCAGTGGATGATCCTGAGGCCTTCTCCATCGGACAGGAGATCACGTGTGAAATAGACACTGAAAGGAGAAACGGACATACACTTATGCACACATCACAGCACATCTTCTCAGCTCTAGCCGAGGATATCTGGGGCGCCGAGACAGTTGGAAACCAGATAGGTGCAGAACAGTCCAGGGTCGATCTTTTATTCGAGAATAAAGAAATCTTTGACCCCGACGTCCTTGTTAATGCTGTTAACTCGGTAATTAGTTCGAACATCAATGTGAATGTACATGAGTGGGAAAGGAGGAAAATATTGGATCATGAGCAGATGAGACACACCAAATTCATGCACAGGATTCCTGATTCCATAACACATCTGAGAGTCGTTGAGGTTGAGGGCGTCGACTTATGCCCGTGTGCGGGAACACATGCTTCAAACACCTCGCAGATCCCAATGGTCAGATATATCGGTAAGAAGAACAAGGGAAAGGGAAGGCTGCGAGTTTCATACGAATTTGAAAATTAGTTGTATTAGAATCGTTACTATTGGTGGGCTCGGCAGGAATTGAACCTGCGATCTTCGCCATGTCAAGGCGACGTCATAACCCCTAGACCACGAGCCCGGCCCTCTTCGCAGTAAACATTCACACAAGAATGATTCTGCACTCATGATACAATTTTCGATATTCTACCATCGCAATTTTGATTCGAACATGATCCGGCAGCTCTTGTTCGCCCATTGCTCATCTTGATTAGTCGTGGTTCGATTATCAAAACATATGTTTTGCATCTCATGCAGAATCCGTGCACATCGGTCACAGTACTGCTAAATCATTCCTGACTTGAATCTATCACATTGGTAGGGGTGGAATGACGATTTTCAATAATTATTTGAAAAACGATGTACTGCGAGAATATCTCATCGATATTTACCAAATCAATTTCTGATAATCATTGTTATCAGAAACAAATACAGCGAATATTTTGCAAGATTCAACTAATTGTCTCCCAGAATTACGTTCGTTATCTCAAACTATTGAAAAACTCTAGTAACAAAATATAAATTACTAATAAATTTAATTAGAATCAAAACGTTTTATTTTGATTTACAATTATTCCATCAATCAAAGTAATGCTTGTCGAGGGGGTTCCCGGAGTCTGACACCAACTATCTGCCGAATTAGACCACAGAACATTCAAGTCCGCCTTATTGCCCTCTGCAATGACCCCACGAACGTCAGTGTCTGGAAAAATCGTTGTTGATGGATTTCTAGTAGCAGCCGCTAGAGAAACAATAGGATCTATGCCCATCCTATGTGAGAGGAGGCTTCCAATAAATGGCAAAGAGATGATCGGGCAGTTTGGATTGAAGTCAGTTGCAATGGAAAATGGCCAATCTTCAGAAATACACTTGGATATTGGCAAATCTAGATCCTTACCCAAAACGTATGGCGTTCCTGGTAGGAATGTTTGTACTGTACCAGACTCAGCAGCAGCAATACGTGAATCGTCATTAGAGCAGGCTACATGATCTCCACTAGCCGCTCCTAGTTCGGATGCAAGCTCTAGGCCCCCCCCGTCAACAAATTCATCGACGTGCAGTCTCGAACCCATCCCTTCGCCCTTGGCAGCATTGACAATATCTTCAGTCTCTTCAATTGTAAACCATCCCGGTTCACAGAATACATCTGCCCACTTAGCTAGTCCTAACTCATTTATCACAGGGATTTGCTCCGAAATCAGCTCATCAATGTAATCGCCCCTGCTCATTTCCTTGGGGAAATCGTGGGCTCCAAGCCATGTTGGGATAATGTCACACGGACTTTCCCTATCAACAATTGATACAGCCTCCAGAATCTTTACTTCCGAATTTACATCTAGGCCGTACCCGCTTTTTGCCTCCATTGATGTAGTTCCGTTCTTCATTGCGGCATGCACTCTTCTAAGGCCCGAATTTACAATTTCTTCCTGCGGAGCAGATCTTGTACTTATCACAGTCTTCCAAATCCCCCCGCCCATCTCCGCAATTTTCCGATAAGTGCTTCCTGCAAGTCTGAGGGGCAATTCATTTGTCCTATCTCCAGCCCAAACAAGGTGGGTATGTGAATCGACAAAACCGGGAACTACTGCCATACCATTAGCATCCAAGACATTAACTTCCGCTGACCTACTTTCGGAAGGGTACCATGGGGCAAATTCAGAAATCAACTCTTCTGAATCGTCAATGCGCTCAATTTTTCCGTCGTGGATTAGTATCCCCATCCCGGACGAATGAACTAGAGACTCCCTATCTAACAAACGCTCACCGGATAATGGGAATTGATCATCGCCCGTTGACATATGCGCAATCTCTCCACAGTTGGAGATTAGCGTCCGCATGAGCCGCGATAGTCAGGACAGTTGAAAGAACTCGCGCTGCTCGGCTCACCTGTGACGGGTCTAATCGTAGGTATTGAGAGCACCGCGCATACACTTTCATTTGGTGTCGTTGACTTTGAGGGAAATCTGTATCCATCCCACTCGTCGTTATTTCGGCCCGAAGAGGGCGGAATTCACCCCAGAGAGGCTGCAGACCACCACTCTGAGTCAATTTCCAATCTTTTGGAAAGCCTCTCGAGTAGTGCAAATTTCTCATGGAATTTGGTTCAAGCAATAGCTTTCAGCCAAGGCCCCGGTCTTGGACCCTGCCTCCGAATAGGGGCTTCCGTAGCTCGCTCGCTCTCTTCTAGACTAGGAGTTCCCCTAATCGGCGTAAATCACTGCGTAGCGCACATTGAAATTGGTAGAAATCAGACGGGATGTGAAGATCCAGTTTTGCTCTATGTCAGCGGAGGAAATACCCAAGTTATTGCGCGTGCAGATGGCCGTTACAGGGTTCTTGGAGAGACGTTAGATATCGGAATAGGCAATATGTTGGACAAATTTGCCCGTTTGAATGGAATACCATTTCCCGGTGGCCCTGAAATTGAGAGGTTGGCAAACGAATATTTGCAGATGAATGAGCCTGACCTTCACTCTGTCGAATTGCCCTATGGCGTACAGGGAATGGACATTGCATTCTCTGGGATCCTTACATCGGCAATACAGAAAGTATCGGACGGGGCTCCACTAAGCCAGGTCTGTTGGTCTCTCCAAGAGCACTCATTTGCAACATGCATTGAGGTTGCTGAGAGGGCGATGGCACATACTGGCAAGACCGAACTCCTCCTTGGGGGTGGCGTTGCATGCAATGGCCGAATTAGGGAGATGTCAACGGTGATGTGCAACGAGCGAGGAGCCGAGGCATTCTGGCCAGAAAAGGCATTCTGCATAGACAATGGAACCATGATAGCAGAATTGGGGAGGCGAATGCTATATTGTGATATTACTACGAGTCTGGCTAACAGCGCAATAAACCCATCTCTGAGGACGGACAACACCGACGTTGCCTGGTCATAGATTCACGAATACTTATGAGAGGCCGCCAGACCGGAAATCTGAGGACGATTAGACAGTGGTACAGAGACGGAGAAGGAGTAAGCCATTGCCAAAGGACATCTTTGGAGGATCACAGTCTACTCAACCATCGCAGGCACCCTCTCGAAAAAGGCCATCATTACCCGCTCGCCCGAGCTCACAAATCTCAGCACCGCCCGTACCCGGAGTCACAATCAAGAAGACCCCGGAGCCAACCAAGGTCGAGCCCCCGAAAGAGGAGGTCGATACCACCGTAACGATTGACGAGCCAGAACCTGTGGTAGATCTAGAGACGCAGGATGACGATGATGCAGAACATCTGGACACCATAGAAGAGCAACTGCTTGGTAAGCCTGCAAAGAAGAAGACCCTCGGCCTTAGCAAGAAGAAGAAAGAAGAGAAAAAACCGGTACAAGAAACCAAAAAGGTCCCATCTACAACCAGCGAGAAGGCTAGAGAGTTGATTGAGAGCAGTTTTCTTCGTGCGGCTAAGCCCCAGCCAAAGCCCCAAGAAGCAGCCCCAGAAATTGAGACCCCAATAATTGAGAAAACCGAAGTAAAAAAGACCCCTCAGAGGAAGTTCCGAAACAAAGTCTCTTCATATCAACCTGCAAATAGAGCAAGGAGACTCGACAGAAGCAGACACATGGAATACAAGTACGAAATGCGAGGAATCCTGGTTGATTTGGGGGTTCCAGAGGAGCATCGCTCCAATCTTTTGGCTACTATTTGGGCCAGGGGTGAGAGACAGAATACAGATTCGGCCAAAGAGTTCATCGCGGAGAAGATGGATGAGGGGGTAATCGACGATGAACAGCAAGAAAAGCTAGTGAAAATTGTCGATGGCTACACTGTAAGACGATGAACTTCAGAACGTTCATGTCCGTTAGCATGGTGGACAGCCCATGCCGAATGCTGTCAATCATGACCAAAATGCCGGCAGCCCTCCTTACAGGCGGGGTATCCACTCAGGCATGTATAGGGACAGAATCTGGACTATGAGGCAATACGCGGGATTCTCGACTCCCTCCAAAACCAACGAGCGATTCAGAGCGCTGCTAGAAGGTGGTCAGACAGGCCTTTCTGTTGCGTTCGACCTACCAACCCAACTAGGCCTAGACTCTGATGATCCAAGCTCGGCAGGTGAGGTCGGCAAGGTCGGTGTTGCCATAGACTCAATCCATGATATGAGGAAGCTGTTCGATGGAATAGGCCTTGAAGAGATTTCTACCTCGATGACAATTAATGCCCCAGCTACCACACTATTGGCCCTCTACGTCGCTGTCGCAGATGAGAGGGGGATAGCCAGACAGAACCTATCTGGAACAGTTCAGAATGACATTCTAAAGGAGTACATGGCAAGAGGATTGTACGTATTCCCCCCTGACCAATCTGTTAGACTAACTACAGATCTAATGAACTGGTGCAGTGAAAATGCTCCGAGGTGGAATACGATTTCAGTTAGCGGATATCATCTTAGAGAAGCTGGATGTACCGCATCTGAAGAGGTTGGCATGACGATTTCTAACGCACTATTCTACGTCCGCAGGGCAATTGAATCGGGAATGGTGATTGATGACTTCGCGCCACGGATGTCATTCTTCTTCGCTTGCCACAACGACTTTCTCGAAGAGATAGCAAAATTCAGAGCAGCAAGAGAGTTGTGGCACAATCTCGTGGAAAAGGAATTCCACCCCGTCGACCCTCGCTCATCTCAGTTGAGATTCCATACCCAGACCTCCGGCGTCACTCTAACTGCCCAACAGCCAATGAACAACGCCATTCGCGTCGCATTCCAAGCGATGGCGTCTGTCCTGGGCGGCACCCAGTCACTTCATACCAACAGTTACGACGAAGCACTGGGTCTCCCAACAGAAGATTCCGTAACAATAGCTCTACGGACACAGCAAGTTATCGCTGAAGAGACAGGAGTGGCATCCCACGTCGACCCATTGGGTGGCGCGGAAGCAGTCGAGACACTCACTGATGAGATAATCAAAGAATCACTTACCATCATTGAGAAGATTGACGCTCTTGGCGGTGCCATGGAATGCGTGAAGCAGGGATATCAACAGAGTATGATTCACGAAAGTGCGTGGCAACAACACCAGAGAATTGAGACAGGTAATGAATTAGTTGTTGGGGTAAACTCCCACTCCAACGACGAACAGCCAGAATTCGAGGGTTTGATCATCGATCCTGAAGATGAACTAAACAAGATCCAAGAGTTAACTCTAATGAAACAAAGCAGGGACGAAAAACAACTGGCCAAATCACTGGAATCCCTAGGGGAAGCATGCAGGGGTGACCAAAACGTGATGGACGCGCTTATCACTGCCGTGAAGTCAGAGGCCACGGTGGGAGAGGTAAACGGGGTAATGCGCGAAGTCTTCGGCACATGGATGGCCCCAAGTGGTGTTTGAAATGGGAACTGGTAGAATAAACCACATTGGTATCGCAACAAATTCAATTAGTGATGCACAACACCTGTGGGAGGCTCTGGGTTTCTCCGGAACAAAGGATGAGGTGGTCCCTGAACAGGGCGTTAAGATAAGATATTTGACAGGTTCTCAAAATACTCGAATTGAGCTTTTGGAGCCGACCTCTGAAGACACGCCAGTAGGCCGATTCATCGACAAAAGAGGAGCCGGAGTCCAACAGATTGCTGTGGAGGTGCATGACCTAGATGAAAAGCTTGCAGAGCTCAAGGAACTGGGCATCAAAGCGATTAACGACAAGACATCGATGGGGGCCGAGGGCCACAGGATCGCCTTTCTACATCCCTCGTCTTGCGGCGGAGTACTTGTTGAGTTAGTAGAAATACGTCAGCAAGAATCATGAAAAGGGAACCACAAGTCGAACAACTATGATTAGCTCACTCGGGCAATTCGAGTCGGTCGATGTAGAAAGCATCCCGACGATTCGGGAAGAAATTGAATATCTCCTGGACACCCTAGAGGTACTGAGAGCGACAAACGAGATATCCAATGACGCATTCCTTGAGTCAGGCTCAATCCAGGGCGGCCTAGGGTTAATTCTGAGCTTACTAGACCAGGGAATCTTAGACGAAGCAAATTCGCAACTTGCCCGGTTGAAACAGAGGGCAGAATCGATTCACGATGCCTACCCCGAACTTGACGCCAAGATCGAAGGCCTTCGATAATATTACTCTGATAATACTCAGATAATATTATACTATGACATTTACTCACAGGGCCATGCCCAAGGTAAGTCTGGACATGCCGAACGAGATTCTAGAGGATATCAAACAACATGTGGGTGACTCCAAGAAATTCGTTAGCGTGGCCGATGCAATTAGAACTGCTTGTAGGAAGATGCTGGATCAGTTGGACGAGATTGATGCAAGGCACGGTAGGCTTGGTGATTGAGTGGTTAGCAGAGAAGATGCTATTGAGGCAGTGGAAACAATTGTTAGGTTCGTAGAAGGCTGCGAAGGTCCCCTTCGCGAGGGGCTTTCGAAAACACCCGAAAGAGTAGTGCAGTCTTACGTGGAAGTATTCTCAGGTTACAACCAAGACAGCCAAGAGATACTCGACTCTACATTCAATGCCGAAGGTTACGACGGAATAGTACTCCTTCGAGACATGGAGTTCCACAGCACATGTGAACACCATCTTCAGCCATTCTCAGGAAGGGGGCACATAGCGTACATTCCCGTTGACAGGATTGTCGGAATCAGCAAGCTGGCTAGGCTGCTAGACATGCACTCAAGGAGGATGCAGAATCAAGAGAGGATCACAAAGGATGTTGCTGACGACATAGAGAAGCATCTGAATCCTCTTGGATGCGCGGTAATTATTGAAGCACAGCATGGCTGCATGCGATGCAGGGGCGTCAAGAAGCAGAACGCCGTAATGACGACCAGTGCGATGCGCGGGGTCTTCTTCGATAAGCCCGAGGCACGCACAGAGCTCCTACAGTTGATACGTTCTGCTCCAATCCAGGGGTGATAAATTGCCAACATTCCCAATTGTTGAGATTTTCCACTCAGTACAGGGAGAAGGTTTCCATACGGGAATGCCACATGTATTCATCAGGTTTGGTAACTGTAATCTCAGATGCGAGTGGTGTGACACTGACTTTCTGACATACGAAGAAATGGAACTTGATGAAATCATTGAGCAGGTGCTTTCATTCGATTGCGACAGGGTAATTTTCACCGGTGGCGAGCCCGCAATGCAAGATCTGGCAACTATAGGAAGCAGGCTGAAAGAGCACGGGCTACATCTATCCATCGAGTCTAATGGCACTATGCCGGTTGATCCAATAATTGACTGGATATGCATCAGTCCAAAGGACCAGATGTATCCAAATACAACAATTAAACAGCGCACTGGAGACGAGTTAAAGGTAGTTTATTGCGGACAGGACATGGGGATGTACGATGAATACAAGGATGGATTTCAGCATCATTTCATCCAACCTTGCTATATCGAGGATGAATCTGTGGAGGCTAATGGGATCCAATTCCGTGCTGTAGAGGATCTGGTTAAGAGAAGCCCTGGTTGGAGGCTCAGCCTCCAGACACACAAGTGGATGGGGGTTCTTTGATTTGAGAGCAGTAATGTCACTATCAGGGGGAATGGACAGCACAGCCCTACTAATGCGCATGCTAGCCGATGGGTTCGACGTAACATGCCTAACATACGACTATGGTCAGAAGCACTCCGTAGAGATAGACAGGGCCAGGGCGAACATATCATACATCAGCGAATGTGGAATTAATGTTGATCACATCGTCATAGACCTAAAGTCGGCAATGAGCACGCTTACTTCTGCATTGACCTCTGATGAAATAGAGGTACCTGAGGGGCATTATGAATCGGAACAGATGAAGCAGACCGTCGTTCCTAACAGGAATGCCATATTTTCCGCTATCCTTTACGGCCATGCACTGAGTATTTCCGAGTCGGAGGGAAAGGACGTTCTTGTGGCATTAGGGGTCCATAGCGGTGATCACGAGATATACCCCGATTGCCGATCCGAGTTCTACGAATCACTGGAAAAGTCGTTCTCAATAGGAAACTGGGGAAGTAATAGAGTTTCATTTCACCTCCCGTACATCAATGGCGATAAGACATCAATCTTGGAAGATGCAAGTATCTCAATATCACAACTTGGTCTCGACTTTGACACAGTTTTCAGGAATACAAATACCTCGTACAACCCCGATGGAAGTGGAAGGAGCTCTGGCAAATCTGGTGCCGACATAGAGAGGATACTAGCCTTTCACTCAGTAGGTAGGAAGGACCCGCTACAGTATGTTGACGACTGGCAATCAGTTCTTGAAAACGCCCAGGCCACACAAAGGCAACACGAGGAATCACAATGAACGACAAACTCCCTCGATTCGACCCTGAAAGGGATCAAGAGTGGCGGGCACGCCTCACAGAACTACAATATCGGGTAACGCGCGAGTCCGGGACTGAGAGGCCCAACACAGGAACACTGTACATGGAGAACAGGGAAGGTGACTATCGCTGCATATGTTGTGGTCATCTGCTATTCACATCTGAGATGAAGTACCACTCGAAGTGCGGTTGGCCAGCATTCCACACAGAGCATCCCAATGCAGGCATTCGAAGACTCGAGGATCGAGCATTTGGAATGCTCAGGGTGGAAGTGAGGTGTGGCTCATGTGATGCCCATTTGGGACACGTGTTCGACGATGGCCCCAATGAGTTTGGAGGCGAGAGGTACTGCATCAATTCTGCAAGCATGGATTTCACCCGGAGTGATGGCAATGACAACTAGAATACGAAGGTGGGTAGAAACAGATACGGGACACCGGGTCCCTAATCACAAGAGTAAGTGCAGACACATGCACGGACACAGGTACAGATGGGAAGTCGAGATTGAGGGCGAGGTAGTATCCGAGATGGGCGCATCAGATGAGGGGATGTTGATGGACTTCTCCGATGTTTCAGAGATATTGAAAAAGCATATTCACGATGTAGTCGATCACGCATTCATCGTCTATGAGAATGACACTGCAGCGCTCAATGCCCTATCACTAATGGATGATGGTCATCGCACACTAATTGTTCCTTTTGTCCCAACTGCTGAGAACCTGGCAAGATGGGCGTTTGAGCAGGTGGAGCCACACATCAGGTCGTCATACGGGAACTCACTGAGCCTGAGGTCATTCCACGTAAGGGAGACTCCTAAATCATGGGCAAGTTGGTCTAATTCTGAATAAATCGTGCGCTTAATTACTACCGAAAGAATCTGCAGATAGAGCAATTACTCCTATTATTCTGTGAATCTCATCGTTCTTTGGAAGACCTCTGAGAATAACCCTGAGCATCGTCTCCTCTATCCCCTTGCGCTTGTGGTCTTTTGTGGGCATTGACTCGACTAGTCTCCTGACCTCGAACCTGAGCTTGTCCCGGAGATTTGGGTCAAGTATCCTTCCACCTGACCCAGAAGGCATAGAA
>MDSZ01074708.1_pt1 | contig 39442 bp, 39 predicted proteins | sample 811201 | NCBI WGS metagenome assembly MDSZ01 (sample SAMN05326647, study PRJNA326480) | marine metagenome | isolation source: seawater | place: Indian Ocean: North | collected 2010
CCCTGGGCGACGAACTGCAGCTTGCCGCCTTCCTCGCTGACATGGTGCAGGCGCACCAGTGTGCCGTGCTCCGGCAGGCTGTCGAGGTCGAACTCGCCGTGCTCGTCGGGCGGCGTGTCGACGTAGAACACCGCCAGGGATTTGTGCTCGGTGTTCTCCACGCGCTTGAGCGTGCGTCCCCATGGGTGCTCGTTGACCATCACCGGCAGGACCTGCGCCGGGAAGAACGGGCGGTTGTTGATGGGGATGATGTAGAGCTTGTCCGGCAGTCGCTGCGCGGGCAGAACCAGGCCGGTCGCGCCAGGCTGTACGGTTTCGTCGACTGCTTCGGGGTGGATGTCCTGATCGTTCATGGAGCACCTTTGCTTGCACGTTGCTTGCTACATGGGGCGGCAGCTGCAGGTTTTCAACGCTTCAATCCAGGCCCAGGCGAATCCCCTGCAGGCGTTGTTCGATCAACGGCGTGAGCAGGGCGAAGCAGTCATCCGGGCTCAGTTGCACCTGAGAGGACTCGATCAGCTCGGTCTGCAGGCGCTCGATCAGGGCCTGCAACGGCGGCGCTTGCTTCTGGCTCAGCAGGCGCTCGCAGAGAAAGCGCAGCTGCATCTGCAGCCCCGGCGGACAGCGCTCGTAGCTCGCCGCGCGAACCGCCAGGCCGCGCAGGCGAGAGAGGTCCTCGAGCGAGCGGCAGGCTTCGCCCAGGCCGCGGATGGCAGGGTGGTGGTGGCGATAGAGGCGGTCTTCGAGCTGTTCGATCACCGCCAGCAGGGCTTCGATCAGGCGGCAATGCGCGTCGAAGTCGCCGGGCTTGCGCCGTAGCTGCGGCCAGTCCTGCTGCAGGACTGGCAGCTGCAGGCTGGCGCCGGGCCAGTTCAGCCACAGGCTGTCGAGCTGCCGGGCCACTCGCGTGCGCTGCTCGAGGTTCCCGGCACCCTGCATGGCTCTCAGCCCGCGATGCAGCGGCAGTGCCTGGAGCAGGTCCAGGCAGCGCTGCGCGACCTGCCTGTGCTGCTGCAGGCGTGCCGACTGCTGGCGGGCCTCCTGGCGCTGGGTCAGCCAGAAGCTCAATGCCAGCAGGGTGATCAACAGGGTGACGGCGAAGAGGGCGGCATGACTCATGGAGGCGCGTGGGGGCGGCGTGCAGGTTCATCCTTCGATGGAGCAACTCCCCTGCCAGCCGCAGAAGGGGCGGATTCCGGCCGTACGCGCCTGTCGCTCTGCACGGAAATGGAGCAGGCGACCGCACCGGGGTACCTGATGGTGCCTGGGTTGCTAAAGGTGCAACCTTGTTGCTGATGGGTGGTTGCGGCGTTTTCTTGCGGAAAAGAGTAAAGTGCAACCCTTGTTTCGTGCTGTCAGTCTGCCGTTATGTTGCAAGCCCGTGTGATCCGCCTGGATGAACAGGCCCATGAACATGCCCATGATCATCATCAACTGGTGATGTCCCTGGTCGGTCGTGCCGAATTCGAGGTCGGTGGCCGTGGTGGGGAGGTCTGCCGCATGCGTGCCTGCCTGGTGCCCGGGGATGCGGCTCATCAGTTCGCCGGCATGGGCGAGAATCGCATGCTGATTCTCGACCTGGACGAGCAGGACACGCCCAGCGAGGACCTCGAACTGCTTCACCGCCTGTTCGAGAAACCCTGCTACCCGGCGCTCGATGTCGACTTCCAGAACCTGCTCAATTACGCCGGCTCCGAGCTGGAGCGCTACGGCAGCGACTCGATCCTGGCGCGCTCCATCGGCGGCGTGCTGCTGCGTGCACTGCACCTGCGGCTGTTCGGCGAGCAGCGTCGTCCGGCACAGGGCGCGCTGGACCTGCAGCGCCTCGATCATTACATCGGCGAACACCTGGCGCGGCGCATCAGCGTTGCCGAGCTGGCCCAGGTGATGTGCCTGAGTCCGAGCCACTTCCATGCGCAGTTCAAGGACTGCGTCGGCCTGACCCCGCACCAGTACCTGCTCAAGACCCGTCTCGACCGGGCTGCCCGCCTGCTGCGCGAGAGCAACCTGCCGCTGGTACGGGTCGCCGAAGAGTGCGGCTTCTCCAGCCAGAGCGCCCTGACCACCGCGATGCGCCGCTACCTGGGGTTGACGCCCAAGCGGGTACGTGCGGCTTAGAGTGCGATAACGCCTGAGCAACAGTCTGCAACCGCCGTCGTCACGCCCGCCTGAGCGGGAATGACGACACGCCGGGGCTTTTGCTCAGGCGTAGTTCTGCGGGCTCAGTTTGCGTTCGATCAGCTCGATGAGGATGTGCAGCACCTTGATGTGCAGTTCCTGCACACGGTCGGCGAAGTCGCCGCCGGGGGCGCAGATGCACACGTCGGCCAGGCCTTCCAGCAGCGAGCCGGGCTTGCCGGTCAGAGCAATCACCTTCACGCCGAGCGCCTTGGCGGCTTCGGCGGCCTTGACCACATTGGGGCTCTTGCCGCTGGTGCTGATGGCGATCAGCACGTCGCCTTCGCGGCCGTGCGACTCGATGTAGCGCGAGAAGATGAAGTCGTAGCCGAAGTCATTGGCCACGCAGCTAATGTGGCTGGGGTCGCTGATCGACACGGCGGCGATGCCGGGGCGGTTCCTGCGGTAGCGTCCGGTCAGCTCCTCGGCGAAGTGCATGGCGTCGCACATCGAGCCGCCATTGCCGCAGGAGAAGGCCTTGCCCTTGTGCTCGAAGCTCTCGACCAGCAGCTCGGCAGCACGCTGGATGTTGGCCAGGGTCTGTTCGTTGTCGAGGAAGGCTTCCAGCGCGCGCTGGGCTTCCTGCAGGCTGTTGCGGATATGTTCGATCATGGCAGGTCTTGGAACCTCTTTGGCAGTTTCGCGAGCCAGAGCCATGCAAGGCGAAAGCTGGCGAGAAAGCGGAGTTTACGCGTTGTAAATGGGCATTTCGACCAGGCTGGCGCTCCAGCCGGTTGCAACACGGCAGGGCTGAAGCGCAGCGGATTTCAACAGGTTTCAGGGCAGCTCGGGGCTCGAGTAGAACGCGGTCAGGACCTTCACCAGGTGATCCAGGTCATGGCTGCCGGCGAGTTCGCGAACCGAGTGCATGGCGAAGGTGGGCAGGCCGATATCGACCGTACGCACGCCCAGCTGGCTGGCGGTGATCGGGCCGATGGTCGAGCCGCAGCCCATGTCGCTGCGTACCACGAAGCTCTGCACCGGTACTTCGTTCTCCAGGCACAGATGGCGGAAGAAACCGGCGGTCTCGCTGTTGGTGGCGTAGCGCTGGTTGCTGTTGATCTTGATCACCGGGCCGGCGTTGAGTTTCGGGCCGTGGTTGCCGTCGTGCTTGTCGGCGTAGTTCGGGTGTACGCCATGGGCGTTGTCGGCCGAGACCAGCAGCGAGCGCTGGATGGTGCGGACGAAGCCCTCGCCTGTCGGCAGGACGCGGCGCAGTACCTGTTCGAGGAAGGGGCCGTCGGCGCCACAGGCCGAGCAGGAGCCGACCTCTTCGTGATCGGTGCACACCAGTACGCAGGTTTCTTCGTCGCTGGAGTCGATCAGCGCCTGCAGGCCGGCGTAGCACGACAGCAGGTTGTCCAGGCGCGCACTGGCGATGAAGTCCTGGTTCAGGCCGACGACGGCGGCGCTCTGGGTGTCGTAGAAGCTCAGCTCGTAGTCGAGTACCGCGTCCGGGTTGAAGTCATGCTCCATGGCCAGCTGTTCGGCGAGCAGGGCGCGGAAGTCGGCGGTCTCGCTGCTGGCGAGCTGGGCGAGAATCGGTGGCAGCTCGGTCTGCGGGTTGATCGCCCAGCCCTGGTTGGCCTCGCGGTTGAGGTGGATGGCCAGGTTGGGGATGACGGCGATCGGCTGGTAGAAGTCGATCAGCTGGCTTTCCACCTTGCCGTCGCGCCGGTAGGTGACGCGGCCGGCCAGCGACAGGTCGCGGTCGAACCAGGGTGCGAGCAGGGCGCCGCCGTAGACCTCCACGCCGAGCTGGAAGTAGCCCTGGCGCTGCAGCTCCGGGCTGGGTTTCACCCGCAGGCAGGGGCTGTCGGTGTGGGCGCCGACCAGGCGCAGGCCGCCTTCGAGGGCCGGGCGTTTGCCCAGCTTGAAGGCGATGAGCGACGAGTCGTTGCGGGTCACGTAGTAGCGGCCGCCGGTCTCGAGATGCCAGGTCGCGCGTTCGTCCAGGTGGCGATAACCGGCCGCTTCCAGGCGCATGGCCAGGCTGGTGGTCGCGTGGAAAGGCGTGGGGGAGGCGTTGAGAAAGTCGATCAGCCCGATATTGAGTTCTTCGCGCATGCATGGCTCCAGACAGCGATGGCGCAGTTTAACCGTTTTACCCCGGCTTGGCAGAGACGTAACCGGCAGGTCAGAACGGCGCCGGGCACTCGAAGCGCATGCGCTCGCCGCTTTGCGGGTGGGTGAGGGCGAGCATGCTGGCGTGCAGGCACAGGCGCTCGTGGGCGGCGAGGGCCTGTTCGTGCGCATAGAGGCGGTCGCCGAGCAGCGGGTGGCCGATGGACAGCATGTGCACGCGCAGCTGGTGCGAGCGGCCGGTGATCGGCGTCAGCTCCACCCGGCACCAGTCGCCACAATGCTCGAGAATGCGCCAGTGGGTCAGGGCGTGCTTGCCCAGTTCGTGGTCGACGACATGGCGCGGCTTGGTCGGTGGGTCGTAGCGCAGGGGCAGGTCGATGCTGCCACTGTCAGCCGTGGGCTGGCCCCAGCACAGCGCGGTATAGGCCTTCTCGATCTCACGGTCGTGGAACTGCCGCGACAGTTCGCGGTGGCTGTCGGCGTCGCGCGCCAGCACGATGATCCCGGAGGTTTCCCAGTCCAGCCGATGGACGATGCGTGCTTCGGGGTAGCCGTTTTCCTGCAGGCGGGTGACCAGGCAGTCCTTGTTGTCCTCGGCGCGGCCAGGCACCGACAGCAGCAGGGTGGGCTTGTTGATCACCAGCAGGGCGGCGTCCTGGTGAATGATTTCGATCTGGCTTAGCGGCATGGGCTGTGGCTGGTGTCGGAGCGAACGGATTCGCGATGTGTCTGGCCTGCGCAAGCGACGCGGAAGATCCGCTCGTGCAGGTGCGTGTTGCTACAAATGAACACGGCGGCCGAAGCCGCCGTGAGCGCCGCCGGTGTCGATCAACGATCCGGCAGGGTGATGTTCAGTTCCAGGATCGAGCAGCTGCCCTGGTCTTCCAGAGCGACTTGCACGTCCTTCTGGTCGATGTTGACGTACTTGCGGATCACCGCGACCAGCTCCTGCTGCAGGGCAGGCAGGTAGTCGGGCTGGCTGCGCTGGCCACGTTCGTGGGCCACGATGATCTGCAGGCGTTCCTTGGCGATGGATGCTGTGGTTTCCTTCTTGCGCGAACGCAAGAAGTCGAAAATATTCATTCTCGACCTCCAAATAGGCGCTGCAGGAAGCCCTGCTTCTTCACATCGAGGAAGCGATGCGGCATGTCCTTGCCCAGCAGGCGGTCGACAGCGTCGCTGTAAGCCTGGCCGGCATCGCTCTGGTCGTCGAGGATGACCGGGATACCCTGGTTGGAAGCCTTGAGCACGGCCTGCGACTCGGGAATGACGCCGAGCAGGCGGATGGCGAGGATTTCCTCGACGTCCTCGACGCCGAGCATTTCGCCCTTGGTGACGCGCTCGGGGTTGTAGCGGGTCAGCAGCAGGTGCTCCTTGATCGGCTCCTCGCCTTTCTCGGCGCGGCGCGACTTGCTCGCCAGCAGGCCGAGCATGCGGTCGGAGTCACGCACCGAGGACACTTCCGGGTTGGTCACGACGATGGCTTCGTCGGCGAAGTACATCGCCAGGTGCGCGCCTTTCTCGATACCGGCTGGCGAGTCGCAGACCACGTATTCGAAGTTCTCCGACAGCTCGGCGATGACCTTCTCGACGCCTTCCTGGGTCAGCGCGTCCTTGTCACGGGTCTGGCTGGCGGCCAGCACGTAGAGGTTTTCCAGGCGCTTGTCCTTGATCAGGGCCTGGGTCAGGGTGGCTTCGCCGTTGACGACGTTGACGAAGTCGTACACCACGCGGCGTTCGCAGCCCATGATCAGGTCGAGGTTACGCAGACCGACGTCGAAGTCGACGATGACGGTCTTGTGCCCGCGCAGGGCGAGGCCGGTGCCGATGGCAGCGCTGGTGGTGGTTTTACCGACGCCACCCTTGCCGGAAGTGACTACGAGGATCTTGGCCAAGGTGATTCACCCCAAAAAAAGAAGATAACGCGGGAATCCGTGGCCATTTAAGGCTTCCAGATGCCCTTTCTGTGTCCCTGAAAAATGGCCGCAGTATCCGTTAAAGGCGGGTGATGTTCAACACGTCACCCGACAGGCTGACCTGGACGGCATCCCCCCACAGCGGGTCACGTCGCAGGTCTTCGGCGACCTTGTAATGGCCAGCGATCGACAGCATTTCGGCGCCCATCTGTTGACAGAATATGCGTGCCTTGGCGTTGCCCTTTATACCTGCCAGGGCGCGGCCGCGCATGGGCGCGTAAACATGGATGTTGCCATCGGCGAGAAGTTCCGCCCCGGCGCTGACCGGGGCGAGGACGATCAGGTCCGCACCCTGGGCATAGATCTGCTGCCCGCCACGCACCGGTGTGGTGACGATGCGGCTGGGCTTGTGCTCGGGCTCGGCGGGTTTCTCTTCCACCTTCTTCGGCGCCGGGTCGAGCGGGCGTTCGCGCGCGCCGGACGGCGGCAGCACCGGCAGGTCCAGGGCTTCGGCGGCGGCCACGTCGCTCTCGCGTGAGGCGCGGATGGCCAGGGTGCGCAGGCCATGGCGACGGCACACGGCCATCAGTTCGGCCAGGTCCAGCTGCCCTTCGCCTTCCGGGAGCTTGTCCAGCGCCAGGACCAGCGGGGTGTTGCTGAAGAACGCCGGGGCCTGGGCGACCTTTTCCGTCAGTTGGGCGTCGAGGCGTTCGAGATCGTTGTGGGCCAGCTCCATCACGGTGATGGCCAGCATGCTGCCCTTGAGCTGGAATACGGGGTCTTGGGCGAGGAGATCGGCTTGGCTCATGGTCGAAAGAGGAGACTTCTGCAGCACTACGAAAGGTTGCCGGACTTATAGCGGTATCGACTGCGCACCGCAACTCGAAGGCCGGTTGCAGGACATTGACCGGCAAACCCCGACAGCGTTCGCATGGCGTGCGGCTGGTTGGCGAGTCAGGCCGGCAAAGTGGGGTAGAATGCGCGGCCCTGCCTGTGACCGGACCCGCTACATGGAACGCCCCCGCTTTCGCGCCTACTTTCTGCACCCGCGCTTCTGGCCACTGTGGCTGGGTCTCGGCGTGTTGTGGCTGGTGGTGCAGTTGCCCTATCGCCTGCAACTGCAGCTCGGGCGTCTGCTGGGCTGGCTGATGTTCCGCCTGGCCGGCCCGCGCCGGCAGATCGCCGAGCGCAACCTGCAGCTGTGTTTCCCGGGCAAGAGCGCGGCCGAACGCGAGCGGCTGCTGCGCGAGAACTTCGCGTCCACCGGCATCGCCTTCTTCGAGATGGCCATGAGCTGGTGGTGGCCCCGATCGCGCCTGGCCCGCCTGGCACATGTCGAGGGGCTGGAGCACCTGCAGCAGGCGCAGGCCGCCGGGCAGGGCGTGATCCTCATGGCGGTGCACTTCACCACCCTGGAGATCGGTGCGGCGCTGCTGGGCCAGCAGCACACCATCGACGGCATGTACCGCGAGCACGACAACCCGCTGTTCGATTTCATCCAGCGCCGTGGACGTGAGCGGCACAACCGCGACGCCACGGCCATCGAGCGCGAGGACATTCGCGCCATGCTCAAGGTGCTGCGTGCCGGTCGGGCCATCTGGTACGCGCCGGACCAGGACTACGGGCGCAAGCAGAGCATCTTCGTGCCGCTGTTCGGCATACCGGCCGCCACGGTCACTGCCACCACCAAGTTCGCGCGCCTGGGCAAGGCACGCGTGGTGCCCTTCACCCAGCAGCGCCTGGCCGATGGCAGCGGTTATCGCCTGGTGATCCATCCGCCGCTGGCCGATTTCCCCGGGGACAGCGAAGAGGCCGATTGCCTGCGCATCAACCAGTGGATCGAGCAGGTCGTCAGTGCCTGCCCCGAGCAGTACCTGTGGGCGCACCGACGCTTCAAGACGCGTCCCGAGGGCGAACCGAAGCTGTACGGGACGCGCAAGTAGCCCATCTATACTGCAACGAAAAACAGGACCGCCCGATGACCGTCATTGCCCACCCTCACGAGCCCGTTACCGGGCTGATTCTTTCCGGTGGCGGGGCGCGGGCGGCCTATCAGGTGGGTGTGCTGTCGGCCATTGCCGATCTGCTGCCCGATGCCTCGCACAACCCCTTTCCGGTCATCGTTGGCACCTCGGCGGGGGCGATCAATGCGGTGAGCCTGGCCTGCGGTGCGTTGCAGTTCGGTGAGGCGGTGCGCCGTCTGACCTCGGTCTGGCAGGGCTTTCATACGCGGATGGTGTACCGCAGCGACTGGCCGGGCGTGCTGCGCCAGGCTGCGCGTTTCGTGGGGCACAGCCTGCTGGGTATCGGGCGCGACATCCCGGTGGCGCTGCTCGACAGCTCCCCGTTGCGCGAGTTGCTGGCCCGTGAGCTGGATTTCTCCGGCATCGCGGCCGCGGTGCGCCATCGCCGCTTGCGCGCGATCGCCGTCACGGCATTCGGCTACGAAAGTGGCCAGGCGGTGACCTTCTACCAGGGGCGGGCGACCATCGATCCCTGGTTTCGCCATCGCCGTGTCGGCATTCCCACCCGCCTGAACCTCGAGCATCTGCTGGCCAGTGCGTCGATCCCGCTGATCTTCCCGCCGGTGAGAATCCACCGTGAGTACTTCGGCGACGGTGCTGTGCGGCAGGCGGCGCCCATCAGTCCGGCATTGCACCTGGGTGCCAGCCGGGTGCTGGTGATCGGTGTCAGCGGCAATACCCAGGGCGAATCGGAGGCGCCCGCACCACGGGTCTCCAGTAACCGGCCACCGAGCCTGGCGCAGATCGGCGGGCACATGCTCAACAGCACCTTCATCGACAACCTGGAAACCGATATCGAACTGCTCGAGCGGCTCAACCAGATGAGCGAACTGGTGCCGCCCGAGCTTCGGCCCAGGGGCCTGGGGCTGAACCCGGTGGACGTGCTGGTGATCGCCCCGAGCCAGCCGCTGGATCAGATCGCGGCGCGCCACCAGCGTGAGCTGCCCCGGGCGCTGCGCCTGTTCCTGCGTGGTCCGGGGGCGACCAAGACCAGCGGCGCCGGGGTGCTCAGCTACCTGTTGTTCGAGCCCGGCTACTGCAGCGAACTGATCGAACTGGGCTACCAGGACGCCATGGCGCGCAAGGCCGAGCTGAGTCGCTTCCTCGGCCTCACCGAGCTGACGCAATCCGCCTGACGCGCGTTACGCCAGCACGCCGTCACGGAAGTCGCGCAACGCCTGTTCGATCTCTTCTCGACTGTTCATCACGAACGGACCGTACTGCACGATGGGCTCGTTCAGTGGCGTGCCCGCGATCAGCAGCACCCCCGCACCCTGGGCACTGGCCAGTTGCAGCTGGCCTTCGTCGGACAGGCGTATCAGGCGACCGGCGCCGACCGTCTGCGCGCTGGCAGCGGCGAGCTGCAGCTGACCTTCGTAGACGTACAGCATCACCCGTTGGCCATCGGCCAGGCGCGGTGCGACCTGGCTGCCGGGCGCCAGGCGCAGGTCGAACAGCTGTGGCTGGGTATGCGGGCGCTGCACGGCGCCGACCTGGCGCTGTTCGCCATCGTCGAACTCGCCCGCGATCACCACCACCTCCACGCCGGTGCGGGTGACGAGGCGTGGAATGTCGGCGGCCGGAATGTCGCGGTAGCCGGCTTCACCCAGCTTGTCCCTGGCTGGCAGGTTAAGCCATAGCTGGAAGCCGCGCATGGCGCCGGACTCCTGCTCGGGCATTTCGCTGTGGATGATGCCGCGTGCTGCGGTCATCCACTGCACGCCGCCGCTGCCCAGCAGGCCGACGTTGCCGAGGTGGTCCTCATGGCGCATGCGCCCCTCGAGCATGTAGGTGATGGTCTCGAAGCCTCGGTGCGGATGAGGCGGGAAGCCGGCGATGTAGTCGTCGGGATTGTCGGTGGCGAATTCGTCGAGCATGAGGAACGGGTCGAAGCGCTCCAGGCCCGGTCCGCCGATCACGCGGTTGAGGCGCACGCCGGCGCCGTCGGAGGCCGGCTGGCCTGGCTGGATGCTGATGATGCGGCGCTGTTGGGTCATGGCAATGGGCTCCGTTCGAGGCGAGGAATGAGCCCATGCTATGCCGATCATGTCGATCGATTGTCGCAATTTTCCCGCGCTAAATATCGAACTGATCGATGTTTTGCGCGGGTATCTCAGTCGGCAATCTTGAGTTTGCGCGACTCATGGTAGAAGTAGCGGATCTTCTCGTACTCGAATGGCGAGTTGAGCTGGCCGTAGCGGAAGCTGGTGTTGGCGCGCGTGTCTACCACGCGCAGCGCGGTGATGCCGGGGTTGTCGCTACTGGCATCTGCCACGTCGAGGTAGTTGACCGCGCTTTCGAGGCTGTAGTCCATCACCAGCCCGCCGGTGTCGCGCAGGTTGGATGGGCCGAGCAGCGGCAGCATCAGATAGGGGCCGGCAGGTACACCGTAGTAGCCGAGGGTCTGGCCGAAGTCCTCGGAGTGCCTGGGCAGGCCCATGTGCGTGGCCGGGTCCCAGATGCCGCCGATGCCGAGAATGGTGTTGAACAGCAGGCGTGCCGTGCTGTTCATCGCCCGCTGTCCCTTCAGTTGCAGCAGGCTGTTGGCCAGGGTGGGAATTTCACCCAGGTTGCTGAAGAAGTTGTGTACGCCGGTCTGCACCAGGTTCGGTGTGACGTAACGATAACCGTTGACGACCGGCAGGAACACCCACTGATCGAAACGGTAGTTGAAGTGGTAGACGCGGCGGTTCCAGGGTTCCAGCGGGTCATAGACCCGCAGTGCGTCGCTGGAGGCGCGTTCGAACTCCTGCTGGTCCAGTCCGGGGTTGAATTTCAGGTCCTGCAGCGGATTGGTGAAGCCGTCGGCGTCGACCTCGCCGGCCCAGGCGTGTGCACTGGCCAGCAGCAGGGCGATGATCAGAGTGCTGTGCTTAGCCACGGAAGAACTCCAGCATGGCGTCGCTGTTGACGCGGTAGTTGAGGTTGCCGCAGTGCCCGCCACGCGGGTACAGGGTCAGGCGCTCGCCGAAGGTACGACGCAGAAAACCGATGTCGCCCTGGCCGAGAATCAGGTCGTCGGCGTTGTGCATCACGGCGATCTTGTCGCTGCCCCTGAGGTAGTCCTCGAGGGCATAGAGGCTGCTTTGTTCGATCAGCTGGTTGAGGCTGCCGCCGTCGTAGCGGGCACGCCACATGGGCATCAGCTGCTCGGCGATGTAGCAATCGAAGTCGCAGCGCAGCGCCAGCTGGAAGAACGGGGTGAGGCTGGTGCTTTCGGTGATGCGGTAATCGCGCGGGGTGATCAGCCCGCGCCGGTTGAGCAGGTCCGAGGTGAAGACGATATCGGCGGAGGAGAAGCGGAACGAGGTGCCGATGAGCATGGCCATCTGCTCGTCGGAGAGCTTCTCCCTGGATTGCTGAAAGTCGTAGAGCATCGCCTCGTTGATGTCGAGGTAGCCCTTGTCGTTGAAGTAGCGGGTCAGCTTGCCCAGCACCAGTTCATAGAAGTTGGTGCTGTTGTCGATGCCCTGCACCCGGGTCTGCACCAGCTTGTCGAGGTTGCTCACCGAGGTGTAGAGGTTCACCGGCGGGTTGAGCAACAGCACGCGCTTGAAGTCGAAGGCGCGGCGGGTTTCGTCGATCTGGCTGACGAAGGCGGCATGCAGCGCACCGAGGCTGTAGCCGGTGAGCAGGTATTCGCTGACTTGCAGTTTCGGGTGCTGGGCGCGTACCGCCTGCATCGCCCTATACAGGTCGTCGGCATCGTCCGGGCTGTAGCCTGGCGTGGCGAAGCGCGAGGCGGCAGCCATGAAGTCGTAGCTGGTTGGCGAGGACAGCTGCACGACATGGAAGCCGGCGCCATAGAACAGCTTCTTCAGGTATTCGGTGATGCTGCTGGCGTAGCTGGCGCCGGTGCCGGAGATGATGAAGATCAGCGGTGCGCGGCCCTTCTGCTCGGCCAGGCGGTATTGCAGCTTGGTCACCGGCCAGAAGTTGTCCAGCAGTTCGAACTCCCGGTCCGGGCGCAGGCGAACCGAGTAGTCGCTCTGGTCGATGTCACGGTCATCCGGCAGGGCAGGGCGCAGTTCGGGCGGTGTGGTGGCGATGGTCGCCTCGAACGGGTTGGCCAGCGGATAGCCGTAGCTTTGCGCGTCCACATCGGCGGCCGTCGCGGAGACACAGAAGACCAGGCCGCCGAGCAGGGCGGCGAGTCGGGCAAGGCTGGGCATGTGGTAAGTCCCTTTTAATAAGCGAACATCGGGATTGAAGCGCTCGCTTATGACAGCAGCAAGTCGGGCAAAGTGCCACGTTGCCGTCAACAAGATACATCGAGTCGATCTGTCCAGCGTCCTTTTCGTCGCCTGCGGGTGTCGCCCTCGGGGTAGGCGGATGCCGGCGTCACGCGTGGTGATGCAACCAGGCGTGCTTGGGAATCGAGTCCTCGCGCTTGCGTTGCTCCAGGCGTGCCCAGACTTTCTCGTGGAAGTAGAAGCCGACCGAGTTGCACAGCGGCTCCACTGCAGCCACCAGGCCGCTGACCGCGATGCTGCCGGTCAACAGGTAGGCCACGCCGAAGGCGATGCAGAAGTGCATGATGGTGAAGGTCAGGGTCTTGAGCATGGTGCACCTCGATGAGAATCATTTACCGATGAGACTCAGGTTAGTACGCCACGGGTGTGTGGTGAAATGCGCTGTGTCCATGGCCTCGATAGCCTGCGCGCATGAAAGGTTCTCGTGTGAAAGCGGCCGTCTATTCACTTCTCCCGCTTGCCTGCGGCGCGCTAGAGTGCCGCTCTTCATCACAGGGAGTCCCGGTTCATGCACATCCGCGATATCGCCTTCGGCATCACCGACTGGTCCGCCGTCACGCCAACCGAGCACCCGGGCGAAACCGGTCTCGCGCGCTGGAGAACCTGCCAGTTTGGCGAGGTGCGGGTGCGCATGGTCGAGTACTCGCCGGGCTATCTGGCCGACCATTGGTGCCGCAAGGGCCATGTGCTGTTGTGCCTGGAGGGCGAGCTGCACACCGAACTGGAGGATGGCCGCGTCTTCGTGCTGGGTCCGGGGATGAGCTACCAGGTGGCTGACGACGCCGAGGCGCACCGCTCCTTCACCGAACAGGGGGCACGGCTGTTCGTGGTCGACTGAACCCTCGCCCGCCGTGGCAATTTGCCTTGCCTATTCATGAGTCTGATGGAGGGCGGTGTCCCCGGTCTTCCTCGCTACACTCTCTGGCATTCCCACAGGACATGTAAGGCAGGTTCGCTATGCAAAACCGCATGATGATCACGGGGGCCGGTTCCGGCCTGGGGCGCGAGATTGCCTTGCGCTGGGCTCGCGATGGCTGGCGCCTGGCGCTGGCGGACGTCAACGAGGCTGGCCTGGCGGAAACCCTCAAGCTGGTGCGTGAGGCCGGCGGCGACGGCTTCACGCGCCGCTGTGACGTGCGTGACTACAGCCAGCTGACGGCACTGGCGCAGGCCTGCGACGAGCAGTTCGGCGGCATCGACATCATCGTCAACAATGCGGGGGTGGCTTCCGGTGGCTTCTTCAGCGAGCTGTCGCTGGAGGACTGGGACTGGCAGATCTCGATCAACCTGATGGGCGTGGTCAAGGGCTGCAAGGCGTTTCTGCCGCTGCTGGAGAAGAGCAAGGGCAAGATCGTCAACATCGCCTCGATGGCGGCACTGATGCAGGGGCCGGCGATGAGCAACTACAACGTGGCCAAGGCCGGCGTGGTGGCGCTGTCGGAGAGCCTGCTGGTGGAGTTGCGGCAGCAGGAGATCGGTGTGCATGTGGTCTGCCCGTCGTTCTTCCAGACCAACCTGCTGGACTCCTTCCGTGGCCCGACCCCGGCGATGAAGGCCCAGGTCGGCAAGCTGCTGGAAAGCTCGCCGATCAGCGCGGCGGACATCGCCGGCTACATCCATGACGAGCTGGCCAAGGGCAGCTTCATGATCCTGCCGCACGAGATGGGGCGCATGGCCTGGGCGCTGAAGCAGAAGAACCCGCAGGCGCTCTACGACGAGATGGCCGGCATGGCCGAGAAGATGCGCGGCAAGGCCCGATCCGTCAGCTGACCAACAGGTCAGTTATTTGCCCCTGCAGGCTTGCCTGGCAAGGTCTGCGGGGGTAGGGTGACGGCCCCGGCCTGCCTGCCGCCCTGACCTTGGATACACCGTGAAACCAGCCTCTCGGGCCCTGCTGTTGATGGCCCTGGTGCTGGCGGCGATCAATTTGCGCCCCGGCATCACCTCCCTCGCGCCTCTCATCGAACGCATCGCCGACGAACTGTCGCTCAGTCGCGGTTTCATCAGCCTGACCACGGCACTGCCGGTGCTGTGCATGGGCCTGTTGGCTCCGCTGGCGCCCCGTCTGGCCGTGCGCTGGGGGCTGGAGCGCACCATCATGCTCTGCCTGGCCCTGATCGGCCTGGCCCTGCTGGCCCGCCTGGCCGCGCACCAGAGCGCCGTGCTGATCGGCAGTGCCATTGCCCTGGGCGCCGCCATTGCAGTCGCCGGGCCCTTGCTGTCCGGCTTCATCAAGCGCCATTTCGCCGGTCAGATGAGCCGTGTGGTGGGCTGGTACTCGCTGGGCATGGCCATCGGCGGCGCCGGTGGTGCCGTGCTGACCGCACCGGCGACGCAGCTGTTCGGTGACGCCTGGCACCTGGGGCTGGCCATATGGGCGCTGCCGGCGCTGCTTGGGGTGATGCTCTGGCTGTGCCTGCCCAACCAGAGCGGCAGCACGGAGGAACGCGAAGGCGGCGGGCTGCCCTGGCGACAGCCGCGCGCCTGGCTGATCAGCGGCTTCTTCGCGATTCAGGCCGGCCTGTTCTACGCCATCGCGACCTGGGCCGTGGCGCGCTACCACGAAGCGGGCCTGAGCATGCTGCACAGCAACTCGCTGCTGAGCTTCATCATGCTGATGGGCCTGCCCAGCTCCTTCCTGCTGCCCTGGCTGGCGCAGCGCTACGACGCACGCTATCAGCTGTTGCTGGCCTGCGGCGTGATCACCTGCAGCTGTCTGGCGATGATCACCTTCCTGCCACGCGTGGTGCCGGAACTGTGGGCGGTGATCATGGGTTTCTCCCTGGGTGGCTCCTTCGCCCTGTCGCTGGTGTTGCCGCTGTACGAGGCAGGCTCGCCGCTGGCGGTCAGCCGCTGGACCGCGATGATGCTCTTCACCGGATATGGTCTCGGCTGCCTGACGCCGATTCTCACCGGTCTGGCGCGGGACCTGTCCGGCAGCTATCAGTTGCCGTTCATGGTACTCACGGCCCTGGCACTGGTGATGATCCTGATGGCCTGGCTGCTGGGGCGCGGTCGACGCCGGCAACGCTAGAATTCGCGCCAGTTCCTTTCTTGCCCTGGCAGGCTGTGTTAGAAGGCTTTCTGCTTATTCAGGAGTGCCGGTGTGGAGTCAGAATCCATCGTCTATGGCTGTATCCGCGACTGGCCCTCGGATGATCCCGAGCTACGTCGCTTGCGTCGTGAAACCAACCATGGCGTGCTCGCCGAACTGCCGGCCGGTGAACTCTGGCCGTTTCTTGGTCGCGAGATGTTCTCCTTCTGCGAACTGCCGGGGGCGGGGCTCTACCAGACCCAGGTGATCCACTTCGGCGCCAGCTACGGCGCGGTGGAGTACGAATGGAACCTGTGGATCGAGGCCTTCGAGGCGCTGCTCAAGCGTCTGTACTGGGCCAGCGCGGTGGTCCATCTGGAAACCGAGCTCAACGGTATGCACACCTTCCGCTGGGAGTCCGACAGTGGCTTTCACAGCCCGCAGGAGGGTTCCCTGCGCGTGCGTTGTGCCTGGGAGCGCGAAGGCGCCTTGCGCGGCTAGGCTGTGGCGATGATCAATTACCTGTGGTTCCTGCTCGCGGCCGCGTTCGAAATCGCGGGCTGCTACGCCTTCTGGATGTGGCTGCGGCTCGACCGCAGTGCCTGGTGGATAGTGCCGGGGTTGCTCAGCCTGGCACTGTTCGGCCTGTTGCTGACCCGCGTCGAAGCCGCCTTCGCCGGGCGCGTCTATGCGGCCTATGGCGGCGTCTACATCGTCGCCTCGCTGGCGTGGCTGGCACTGGTCGAGAAGAGTCGGCCGCTACTCAGCGACTGGCTGGGTGCAGCGCTGTGCCTGGCGGGTGCCGCGATCATCCTGCTCGGGCCGCGCATCCAGGGCCCCTGATCCGCTTATAAGCAGTGGAAGTAAAAAAGTTCCGCTGTAATCAAATCTTTATATATCGGCAACTGAGCTGAAATAACCCCCGCCAAGATTCCCCCCAACACGAACGAGCCCATCGCTCGGGTGTTTTCAACACTTAAAGTTCAACAGGGGAATCCTCGATGATCCGTAAGCACTTCGCCGGTTTCGCAGCCAGCGCTCTGGCTCTGGCCGTCTCCGCCCAGGCTTTCGCCGGTACTGTTACCACTGACGGCGCCGACCTCGTGATCAAGACCAAAGGTGGCCTGGAAGTCGCTACCACCGACAAGGCGTTCAGCTTCAAGCTGAGCGGCAAGCTGCAGTGGGATGCCACCAACTTCGATGGTCTGATGGCTGCCGATCAGAACCAGCCGTTCGACGATACCTTCAACACCTTCATCCGTCGTGGTGAGTTCGGTCTGGAAGGCACTGCCTACAGCGATTGGGACTGGGGCCTGCGTGTGAGCTACGACGACAGCGGTGAAGGCGATAACACCGCCGTTGACCGGGCGTTCATCGCCTACACTGGCCTGGATGTCGGCACCATCACCGTAGGCCGTTTCGGCGTTGACTACGGTCTGGAAAACACCACCAGCTCGTCTTGGATCACCGCGATCGAGCGTCCGTTCATGTACGACTTCCTCAACGGTGACGAAGACACCAAGTTCGGTGTGAACTTCAAGCACTCCGGTGACAACTACGGCCTGATGGCTCAGGTTGCGCACTACAACACCTACGAGTCGGCCGATGACGGCAACGACGAGGCCTATGGCTATACCCTGCGCGCCCACTGGGCTCCGTACCTGAACGGTACCGATGTGGTGCACCTGGGTGCCAACTATCACAGCTCCAACCCGGATGACGACCGCTCCCGCGCTCGTACTCGCATGGGGATTCGCAGCGACAATGACTTCCGTCTGACCTTCGGTGACGTCACCGTGGCTGACAAGGACGTTGAATGGGTGCTGGAGTCCGGTGCGCAGTTCGGTGCCTTCCGTGCCCAGGCTGAGTACTTCCAGCGTCAGATCAGCGGTGAAACCGCTGGTGGTGCCGACTCCGACGTCGATATCAGCGGCTACTACGGCCAGGTTTCCTACATGTTCAACGGCGTGCGTCAGTACAAGGCTGCCGATGGCAAGTGGGACAAGCCGGACAACATGAAAGGCTCCTGGGAAGTGTTCGCCCGTTACGAGCGCTCCACCATCGACTCCGATGCAAACGCCATCCCGGGCAACCTGGGTCTGGCCGGCATCGTTGCCGACGACACCAGCGACGAGTTCGAAGCCAGTGCCATGGTCGTGGGCGTGAACTACTTCGCCACTCCGGCGGTACGCATGAGCTTGAACTACATCGACTATGAAGTGGACAACATCAACACCACCAATCAGGTCGGCGGCAAGAGCGTTCAGGATGACGGCAAGGCCATCGTAGGTCGCCTGCAGTACGTCTTCTAAGCTTCACCCCTTGAAGTGTTGCTCCTGATTCGAGCCCCGCGTTTCGCGGGGCTTTTTTATTCCTTTGTATTGATGGAAAAGCGCTATGCGTAAGACTACCGCTCTGCTGCTATCGATCGGTTTCAGCGCCATTGCCCTGGCGCAGGATTACAGTGCGGCCAAACCGGGCGAATTGCTCCAGGTGCCGCTAACGTCCTTGCATCCGACTCAGGCAGCAGTGGGCTATGACCAGATTTTCTATAAGCTCGGGCGCTTCGCCAATGAGCGCAACAAGCTGTTCGATGAGTACTGCGAGGCCAACGGCCAGGGCGAGAGCGCCAGGGTGCCTGGCGATGCAGACCTGCACAAACCGGACAGCTTCAGCTGCCAGAACGCGGTAGGCACTCGCAGCAGCGAGATGAAAACCGTCGTGATCGGTCCGCAGGGCAAACTGTTCCTGACCGATGGCCATCACACCTTCACCGTGCTGATGGAGCATCCCGATGCTGGCGCCGACCTGAACATGTGGGTGCGCGTTACCGACAACTTCAGCGACAGTGCGGACATGGCCAGCTTCTGGCAGCGCATGGCGCAGGCACGCAAGGTATGGCTCAAGGATGGCAACGGGCGAAGCATCGACCCGCAGCAGATACCTGTTCAGCTGGGGCTCCAGCACTTGGCCAACGACCCTTATCGTGCGCTGGTGTACTTCACCCGCGAGGTCGCTTACGACAAGCCGCGTTCTGGAGAGGTGGCCCCCGAGTTTCTCGAGTTCTACTGGGGTAACTGGCTGCGCTCGGTGATGCCGCTGGAAGGTTATGACCTGAGTGATCGTGGCGATTACCGGGACGCCGTCGAGGCCGCCGCGAAGAAGATGGTGGCCCTGGCCCCGGACGAGATCGTCGGTGACAGCGGCTTCAAGGCGCGCGAACTGGGCGGTTACTCGTCCATCGACCGCAAGGAGCTGAACAAGGTCGCTGGACGCAAACTGAACTATGCCACCCGTTACAAGAAGGCGCTGGCCGAGGGAAGCTGAGGCCTGTAACGAAAAAGCCCGGCGCTGGGCCGGGCTTTCTTCTGCGCTTGCGCGGCTCAGTTCTGCTTCTTGTAGTTGTCCAGCGCCGTCTGGATCATCTGCCGCGCTTCGGCGGCATTGCCATAGCCATTCAGCTCGACTTTCTTGCGGCCTTCCGGCAACTGCTTGTAGACGCGGAAGAACGCCTCGATGCGCTGGCGCTCGATGGCCGGCAGGTCGTCGATGTCCTTGATGTTGTCGTAGGTCGGGTCGATATCGCTGCTGGGGACGCCGATGATCTTCTCGTCGTGCTCGCCGCCGTCGATCATCTTCAGGTAGCCGATGGGGCGGAACTTGATCAGCACGCCCGGGTGCAACGGCTCACGAGTCAGTACCAGGCCATCCAGCGGGTCATTGTCGCCACCCAGGGTACGAGACAGAGAGCCATAGTTGGCTGGGTAGACGACCGGCATCGACTGGAAGCGGTCGACGAACACCAGGCCTTCCTCGTTGATCTCATACTTGGTGAAGCTGCCTGCGGGAATTTCCACCGCCATGTGAACGTTGTTCGGAGCATCCTTCGCCTGGCTCGCGTGAAACGGGTGGGTGATCGACTGCTGCGCGAGTGCGGCACCGCTACCGAGAAACATGGCGACGCCAAGGGCGAGAAGGGACTTTTGCATGGATGACTCCTTTGCAGAGCTGAAGGTTATAAAGGTTGGCCTTCTCATATTGCGGGCGCATTGTTAGAGATATATTGCAACCTCGCTTCTGGGATTCGTTGTCATGCCCGTCACCACCCTCGATTCACTTCACGCGCTCTCCGCCGATACCTGGGACGCCCTGCTGCCCGGTGCTCAGCCGTTTCTGCGGCATGCATTTCACAGCGCTCTCGAAGACAGCGGCAGTGTCGGGGGCGACAGTGGCTGGCAGCCGTCGCATCGTCTCTGGTGCGATGACCAGGGGCAGGTGAGGGCGGCGTTGCCGGCCTATCTGAAGCGGCATTCCTACGGCGAGTACGTGTTCGACCACGCCTGGGCCGATGCCTGTCGGCGCGCCGGGATCGCCTATTACCCGAAGTTGCTGGGCGCCGTGCCGTTCTCGCCGGTTGCCGGCGCGCGGCTGCTCGGGGAGCCCCGCTGCGCGGGCGCGATGCTCGATGAGCTGACGGCCGAACTGGAGGCGCAGGGGTTGTCGAGTCTGCACATCAACTTCACCAGCCCGGCATGCGATGCGCTGCTGAACGGCCGTGACGGCTGGCTGGAGCGCCTGGGCTGCCAGTTTCACTGGAACAATCGCGGTTACCGTGACTTTCAGGACTTTCTCGACGCGCTCAGCTCGCGCAAGCGCAAGCAACTGCGCAAGGAGCGTGAGCAGGTCGCGGGGCAGGGCATCGAGTTCGACCGACGCCTGGGTCACCAGCTGAGCGAGCAGGAGTGGGACTTCGTCTACCACTGCTACGCCAACACCTATCACGTTCGGGGGCAGGCACCCTATCTGACGCGAGCCTTCTTCAGCCTGCTGGCCGAGCGCATGCCGGAGATGATTCGCCTGGTGTTCGCGCAGTTGCGCGGTCGGCCGGTGGCCATGGCATTCAGCCTGGTGGACGGGGATACCTTCTATGGCCGCTACTGGGGCTGCCTGGCCGAGTTCGACCGGCTGCATTTCGAAACCTGCTTCTACCAGGGCATGGAACTGGCCATCGCCGAAGGCTTGCGGCGCTTCGATGCCGGCGCGCAAGGGGAGCACAAGCTGATCCGTGGTTTCGAACCGGTCATCACGCGTTCCTGGCACTATCTCTGCCATCCGGGGCTGCGTGCTGCCGTCACCGACTTCCTCGCGCAGGAGCGTTCCGGCGTGCTGTCCTACGCCGAAGAAGCACGCAGCTACCTGCCGTTTCGCCATGCCGGCGAGAGTTGACCAGTCGCTCAGGTAGTGCCAGCGGGCATGCAGCTGCCGTTCGCCGGAAGTTCCCCGGGGCGTAGGTTTCTGCAAAAACTCCAGAGCTTTCGGCAAGAAGCCCGTTCGGTTCTGCCACTAAATTCCGCCCTTCACTTTCGTTACGACCGTTTTTACCCTTATGTATTGGTCAGACCAGCGTTGCTGGGCTAGACCCATAGCCAGGGGCGTTGCGTGATTGCAGCACGGTCGTGACGCGATTCGGTGGCCGCAGGCGTCAGCCAGGGAGATCGGGAAGCGTGCTTCCCGATCGTGCTCACCCGGCATCGGTGTGACGAGGAAAAGAGACCGGAGCCCGCATCCGCACAGGCGGATGCAGCATGCCTTCAGGGCTCGGTGCCCGAGAACAACAAACGAGAGGGGAGCCCCCCAATGACAGCTAGTACTCCAATGCTCGTCACCTTCGTGGTGTACATCGCAGCCATGGTACTGATCGGCCTGATCGCCTATCTGCGTACCAAGAACCTTTCCGATTACATCCTGGGTGGCCGCAGCCTCGGCAGCTTCGTGACCGCGCTGTCCGCAGGTGCCTCCGACATGAGCGGCTGGCTGCTCATGGGCCTGCCGGGCGCGATCTTCGTTGCCGGTATTTCCGAAAGCTGGATTGCCATCGGCCTGGTCATCGGTGCCTACCTCAACTGGCTGTTCGTCGCCGGTCGCCTGCGCGTGCAGACCGAGCACAATGGCAACGCCCTGACCCTGCCGGACTACTTCACCAACCGCTTCGAAGACAACAGCCGCATCCTGCGCATCTTCTCGGCAGTGGTCATTCTGGTGTTCTTCACCATCTACTGCGCCTCCGGCGTGGTGGCTGGCGCCCGTCTGTTCGAAAGCACCTTCGGCATGAGCTACGAAACCGCCCTGTGGGCCGGTGCCGCGGCGACCATCGCCTACACCTTCATCGGTGGCTTCCTGGCGGTGAGCTGGACCGACACCGTGCAGGCCACCCTGATGATCTTCGCCCTGATCCTGACCCCGGTATTCGTGCTGATCGGCACCGGTGGCTTCGATCCGGCGATGACCGCCATCGAGGCGGTCGACCCGAGCCACTTCGACATGCTCAAGGGCGCGACCTTCATTGGCGTGATCTCGCTGATGGCCTGGGGCCTGGGCTACTTCGGCCAGCCGCACATCCTGGCGCGCTTCATGGCCGCCGACTCGGTCAAGTCGATCCCGGCTGCCCGTCGCATCTCCATGACCTGGATGATCCTGACCCTGGCCGGTGCCGTGGCCGTCGGTTTCTTCGGTATCGCCTACTTCTCCGCGCATCCTGAACTGGCCGGCCCGGTCGGCGAGAACCCGGAGCGTGTCTTCATCGAGCTGTCCAAGCTGCTGTTCAACCCCTGGATCGCCGGTATCCTGCTGTCCGCCATCCTGGCAGCGGTGATGAGCACCCTGAGCTGCCAGCTGCTGGTGTGCTCCAGTGCGCTGACCGAGGACTTCTACAAGGCATTCCTGCGCAAGGGCGCTTCGCAGTCCGAGCTGGTCTGGGTCGGCCGCGGCATGGTGCTGCTGGTCGCGCTGGTCGCCATCGCCCTGGCCGCCAACCCGGAAAACCGCGTACTTGGCCTGGTGTCCTACGCCTGGGCCGGCTTCGGTGCAGCCTTCGGTCCGGTGGTGATCCTCTCGCTGCTGTGGAAAGGCATGACGCGCAATGGCGCGCTGGCCGGCATGCTGGTTGGTGCCACCACCGTGATCGTGTGGAAGAACTGGATTGGCATGGGGCTGTACGAGATCATCCCAGGCTTCATCCTCGCCACCCTGGCGATCGTGATCTTCAGCCGCATCGGTCAGGCACCGAGCCAGTCGATGCTCAGCCGTTTCGATGAGGCCGAGAAGGAATACAAGTCGGCGTAAATGCGCTGGCTGTAGCCGAAGGCGATGACTGGCAGACAGTCATCGCCTTTTTCTTTGCGCTGGCGTTAAGGTAGGCGCCTGCCATTTCGCAACGGATGTCCGCATGACCAGCAACGACCCTCTCCACGGCCTGACCCTGCAGGCGATTCTCGGCGCATTGGTGGAACGCCTGGGCTGGGATGGCCTGGCGCGGCAGATCGATGTGCGCTGTTTCAAGCATGAGCCCAGCATCAAGTCGAGCCTGGCCTTCCTGCGCAAGACGCCCTGGGCCCGTGCCAAGGTCGAGCAGCTCTACCTCCAGCAGTTCAAGTCCTGAGTCCGCTCAGTTGGGCAACAGGCCAAGCGTCTGCAGCGCCTGACGGTAGTTCGCACCGGCCATGCGTAGGCCGTTGTTGTGGTTGGCGCCGTCGATCAGCAGCAGTTGCTTGGGTTCACTGGCTGCGGCGAACAGCTCCTCGCTGAAGCGCGACGGCACGTAGCGATCATCACGACCGTGGGCGATCAGCACCGGCACACCGACTGCGCCAATCTTGCCGAGCGAGTCGAAATCCTGCGACAGCAGCCAGCGCACGGGCAGCGAGGTATGGGTGACTGCAGCGGCGATGTCGCCGAGGTTGGTGAAGCTGGATTCGACGATCAGCCCGCCGGCTTGTGCGCTGCTGTGTTCACTGGCCAGTTCATGGGCCAGGTTGACGGCTACGGCGCCACCGAGGGAGTGGCCGTAGATGAAGCGCTTGCCCGGCTTGGGTTGCAGGCGAGCCAGGTGCTGCCAGGCGATGGCGGCGTCCTGGTAGACGCTGCGCTCGGAGGGCAGCGCGCCACGACTCTGGCCGAAACCGCGGTAGTCCACGGCCAGCACCGAGAATCCCATGGCATGCAACTGCTCGATGCGAAACAGCTGGCCCGTCAGGTTCCAGCGAGAGCCGTGCAGATAGAGCAGGGCTGGCGCGTCCTGCCGGCTGGCGGGCCACCACCAGGCATGCAGGCTTTCCTCGGCCGTCAGCTCGGGGGATTGCAGTTGCACGTCCTCGAGCCCGGCCGGCAGGCCATTGAACCAGCGGGCGGTGCCCGGCTCGATACGGAACACCAGTTCGCGCTCGGTCTGCTCCAGTTTGGCGCAGCCTATCGGCAGCAATGCCAGCAGGCACGCGAGGATGATCAGGCTCAGGCGACGACGGCGCAGCAGGGCCAGCCAGGACAGGGGCATGGGCGACACTCACGAAAGAAAAACGCTGGTGCTGCCATGGACTGCACAGGCGCTGCCGGGTTTCCTGCGCCTGCCCCCGCGCTGGTTACCAGGTGTTACCGCCAGCTGATCCGAGGGGCGCTCAGGGGCGCCTGGCATCCGGTCGCGCTGCCTGGCTCCAGATAGGGCGCGAGTATCGGCGCCATGCCCTTGAGCACCTGCACCGGCAGCGCCGAGGTGAAGGTGAAGCGCTCGGCTTCGCGCCCCGGCACGAAGGCGGTGAGCGTGCCGTAATGGCGCGGGCCGAGGAAGAACACGAAGGTGGCCGTGCGGTTCATCGCCCGTGAGCTGATCACCCGGCCGCCGGCGCCAACGCTCTCGACACGATTGTCGCCGGTGCCGGTCTTGCCGCCGAGCGTCAGGCTGTGGCCATCCTGCAACTGGAAGCTGCCCTGCAGCCGGCGTGCGGTGCCTCCCTCCACCACCTGAGACAGGGCGTCGCGCAACGCGGCGGCGACTTCGGAGGCCATCACCCGCCTGCCGCCGCGGGTATCGCGTTCGACGCGGGTCTCGTAGGGCGTGTCGGCGGCGAAGTGCAGCGCATCGATGCGCAGGACGGGTTGGCGAATGCCGTCGTTGAGGATGATGCCCATCAGCTCCGCCAGCGCTGCCGGCCGATCCCCGGAGCTGCCCAGCGCGGTGGCCAGCGACGGCACCAGATGCTGGAAGGGGTAGCCCAGGTTCTGCCAGCGGCGATGGATGTCGGAGAAGGCTTCGACTTCCAGCATGATGCGGATGCGACTGTCGCGCGCGCTCTTGTGGCGGCTGCGCAGCAGCCAGCCGTAGACCTCCTGGCGCTCGTCGATGCTGGCGGCGACGGCGTCGTTGAAACTGGCCTGCGGGTGGTCGATCAGGTAGCCCAGCAGCCACAGCTCCAGCGGGTGCACACGGGCGATGTAGCCCTGGTCGGGGAGGCTGTAGGCGCCAGGCCCGTAGTCCTGGTAGAGGCGCGTGATGCGCTGCTCGCTGAGCCGTTCCTGCGGCAGCTGGGCGCGCAGGAACGCGGCGAAGGTGGCCTCGTCGGCGTGCGGCAGCAGGTAGCGGTGCACGGCGGCGAGGCGCACCGAGGTCTGGCGCAGGCCGCTGATGAAGGTCTCCAGGCGCTGTTGCTCGGGCTGGCCCTGGTACTTGCGCCAGAAGCGCAGGAGAAAGGTGCGTCCTTCGCGGTCGGCGAAGCGCTGCAGGTATTTCAGGCGGCGCGGGTCCTTGTCGTCCTTGAGCAGCTCGGCGCTGTTCTGGTAGGTGCTGTAGCGCACCAGATCGCGCATCAGGCGCACGAAGGGCAGGTTGATCGACTCGCGCAGGGCCTCGCGCAGGGTCGGGTTGCGGGCGTTGTCCTCGCGGCGGAAGTTGCCGAAGCTGTGCAGGCCGCCTCCGGTGAAGAAGCGTTCGTTGGGGTTGGCCGAGTAGCGCCGCTCCAGCGCCGCCTGCAGCATGCCGGCCAGCTCCGCCTGCGGGTTGGCCTGCAGGTAGTCGACCGCCCAGCGGCTGAGGTGATCCTGGCGGGCGATGTCCACCTCACGCAACTCGGCCGGGGTCTTGCCTGCGTGCTGCCGATGCAGTTCGGCGATGATCTCCAGGTAGGTGGCCAGCACACGCAGCTTGGCGGTCGAGCCCAGTTCGAGCTTGCTGCCCTCGTTGATATCGAACGGCTGGTCGGTACTGTCAGTCTGCACCCGCACCCGACTGCCGGTCGCGGTGCGCTCGAACAGGGTGAAGCTGTAGCGCACCTCTGCAGTCTTCTCCGGGGACAGCAGGCGCTCGCCGAACAGGCCGATCTGCCCGGCGAACTGCGGTTCGGCCAGCTGCTGCAGGTAGTGGCTGACCTGCTGCTGCAGGTCGTACTGCAGGGTGCTGCTGGCGGCGAGGTCTAGGCGGTCGAGGTCGTAGAACGGCATGCCCAGCAGGTTGGAGAGGCGCGAGCGGGCGACGCTGATGCCTTTGTCGTTCTCCTGCACGCGCAGGTTGGGCTCCAGTTGCCAGTCCCGATAGACCAGGCGCTGGCCCAGGGCGGCGTCCAGCAGGTCGTGGTCGATCAGCCCGCCACTGGCCAGCAGGCGGATGTGGCTCTCGGTCAGGTCCTCCAGGTCGTGCCGGCCCTGGGCCAGGTAATAGGATGGGCGGCGCTGGGCGATCATCAGCGACAACACCTGGCGCAGCGCCAGGCCCCGTTCGGCGAGGCTGGCCTCGGTCGAGCGGGCGGGATCGAGCAGCGCATTGATGCGTTCGAAGTCCGCGCCGTACCAGATGCGCAGGCCGTCCGCCAGGCCGTGCACCTCGCCATGGCCTGGCGCAGCGGAGAGCGGCACGCTGTTGAGGTAATCGCGCACGATGCGCTGGCGCGTCTCCAGCGTCTGCGGCCCCTGCTGGTAGGCGCGCACGCTGGCGGAAATCATCTGCCGCAGCTTTTCCCCGGCGGACAGGGTCAGCCCGTCCGGGGAGTGACGGTACTTCTCCAGCTGGGTTGCCAGCGTGCTGCCGCCGGCCGACTGGTCCTGAAGGTCGAGCACCTTGCCCACCTGGGACAGTGCGGCAATGGCGAAGCGTGGCCAGTCCACCGCCGGGTTGGCCAGCGGTTGCGCCTGGTCGAGCAGGTGACGGTTCTCGATGAACAGCAGGCTGTTCACCACCAGGGGCGGAATGCTGGCGAAATCGGCATAGCCCTGGCGCGGATAGAGAAATGTGTAGAAGGGGCTGCCACGGCAGTCACTGATGCTCAGGCCACTCTGGCTCTTCTCGGTGAACGGCGGGAAGAGGCCGCGGCGGGTGTAGGCCAGCAGTGCGTCGGAGAAACGCGACTGCGCGCTGATCAGGTAGTCGCGCTGCTGCAGGCGCTCCAGCATCAGCGGCAGGTAGGCATAGCCCTGGCGCTTGTCGAACGGCCCATCGGACGGGTAGACGATGCGTTCGCTGGGGCCGGGTTCGACCTGGTAGCCGAGGCTGGCCGCATAGCGGCTCAGCTCGCGTGACTGGAAGTGCGCGCTGCGCGATTCGTATACCAGCAGCGCCGTGCCGAGCAGCACCAGCAAGGTCAGCAGGAGATAGAGGTAGGTGCGCCAGCGACGCTTGCTGGTCGGCGCACCAGACGGGTCCTGCAGGTCGGGCGAGCGGACCAGGACACCGTGCTGCGGGTTGGATTGCCATGATGCGCCCATATACCACCGGCCTGGCCTGTCGGCCTCATGTGAACTGCACCAGTGCTCGCGTGCCGGCAGCACTGCGCTCGTCGCCACTCATGCACTACAGCTTAGTCGATGGCGCCTGCGGTATTGCTCCGCCAACAGGGCTGCTAGACTCGCTGCAACGCAAGATGCAGGGGGCCCCGCATGCAGCGCGACCATCGAGAACAGCTTCAGCAGAGCTGGCAGGCCAACGCCGATGCCTGGGCTGCCGCCGTGCGCGAGCAGCGCATCGAGAGCCGTCGCCTGGTCACCGATGCCGCCATCATCCAGGCGGTGCTGGCGCTGCAGCCCAGGCGTGTGCTGGACATCGGTTGCGGCGAGGGTTGGCTGTGCCGGGGGCTGGCGGAGCATGGCATCGAGCCGGTGGGCGTGGATGCCTCCGCACCCCTGATCGAAGCCGCTCGTGCCGCCTGCGACGGGCGCAGCCAGTACCGTGTCTGTGGCTATGCCGAGCTGGATCAGCATGCCGAGCAGCTCGGGCGTTTCGAGGTGCTGGTGTGCAATTTCGCCTTGCTGGAGGAGCCCCTGCAGCCGGTGTTGCAGAGCCTGCATGCCCTGCTCGCACCTGGCGGCAGCCTGCTGATTCAGACCTTGCACCCCTGGCGCGCCAGCCATGGCGAACCCTACCAGGATGGCTGGCGGGTGGAGGACTTCGCCGGTTTTGGCGAGGGCTTCCAGGCGCCCATGCCCTGGTTCTTCCGCACCTTGCAATCCTGGCTGACGCTGTTCGGCGAGACCGGCTGGCGCCTGGAATGGCTGCAGGAACCTCTGCACCCCGAAAGCGTCCAGCCGGTTTCCCTGCTGCTTCTGCTCAAGCCACTCTGAACCGGCCACGTTCGTCGGCCATGGCGTGGCAGTTATCCGTGCGCCCAATCACTCGAGGATCTGTCGATGCGCAAGATTGAACTGGCTGGTACCCGGGTACCGGTGATCGGGCAGGGCACCTGGCGCATGGGGGAAGACCGGCAGCAGCGTGCGCGCGAGGTCGCGTCGCTCCGTGAGGGGCTGGATCTGGGCATGACGCTGATCGACAGCGCCGAGATGTATGGCGAGGGTGGTGCCGAGCAGGTAGTGGGAGAGGCCATTGCCGGACGTCGTGACGAGGTGTTCCTGGTCAGCAAGGTGTACCCGCACAATGCCAGCCTGGACGGTGTGCAGGCGGCCTGCGAGCGCAGCCTCAAGCGGCTTGGTTGCGAACGTATCGACCTGTATCTGCTGCACTGGCGTGGGCGTTATCCGCTGGCGGAAACCGTGGCAGGCTTCGAGCGCTTGCGCGAACAGGGCAAGATCGGCGCCTGGGGTGTTTCCAACTTCGACCTGGACGATCTGCTGGAGCTGGATCAGCCGGGCTGCAGCACCAATCAGGTGCTGTACAACCTCGAGGCACGCGGCATCGAATATGACCTGCTGCCCTGGCAGCAGCGTGCTGCGATGCCGTTGATGGCCTACTGCCCGCTGAGCCAGGCGGGGGCGTTGCTGCACGCGCCTGCGTTGCGCGCGGTCGCCGAGAGGCATGAGGTGACGCCGGTCCAGGTGGCGCTGGCCTGGACGCTCAGGCAGGACGGGGTGATCGCCATTCCCAAGGCGGTTGGCAGCGCGCACCTGCGCGACAATGCGGCGGCGGCTGCCATTGTCCTCGATACGCACGACCTGGAGTCGCTGGATGCGGCCTTCGCGCCGCCGCAGCGCAAGCGTCCGCTGGAGATGGTCTAGCGCCCCGGAGCGGGGCAAACCGGTGGTCAGTTGGCCGGGTCGGCGGCCAGACGCCCGGCATCCTTGAGCAGAGCCTTGAGGAAGGCATCCTGCAGCTCGGGGTCGTTGCGGGTCAGCTCGATCAGGCTCTGCTCCAGCTCGCTGGCTTCTTCCTCCAGGCCCAGATCGGAAAGGCGTTTGACCCGGTGCACCCACTGGGCGACATCATCGCCTTCGAGGTCGTCGAAGATCAGGTCGTGCGCCTCGCGCAGCTTGCCGCGCAGGGTGTGGCTGACCATCAGGGTCGTTTCGGCGCGGGCCAGGTCGTCACCCAGCCGTTCCTCGACGCTCAGCTGCAACAGGTTCAGCCGCGTGATGTCCTGCTCGGTGAACGGGCTGTCCAGCAGATTGAGACGTAGCACGCCGGTGCTGTCGGTAAGCAGCTCGAAGCGTTGCTCCCCGGCCTGGACCTGTACCGCTCGCTCGGCCCAGGGCAGGTTGGTGTACTCCATGCGCCGGTCGCGCTGCAGCTCCTCGATGCTCGCCAGGTTCTGCTCGGCACGGCCGTTGGATTCCACGTTCATGAACGGATTCAGGCCCGCCATGCCGTAGCTGATCCAGTCGCGCGTCGCGGTTTCCGGCAGGCTGCCGAGCAGCACCACGTTGAGCACGTTGGCGCCGACGCCGGCCACGACCGCGACGGCCCCCACCGGCACCTCGTAAAGCTCGCGCCAGGGCTGATAGGGCGTATAGCGGTCGTAACGGCGCGTGACCTCGAATGCGGTCACTTCGTAGCTCTTCTGGTCATGCACGCGGATACGCCGTTGCGGCAGCTCCAGCACCTTGGGCTCGCCCGTATCGATCTGCAGCTGGTGATCCAGCAGCTTGCGCTCGATACGCTCCTCATGCTCGCTGCGCTGGGGGAGCTGATTGGCGCAGCCGCTGAGAAAGAGGGCGCCGCACAGTGCGGCGCCAGTCAGGCGAAGGTTGTTGCTCGTGTGCATGATGTCTCGGTGCTACGTGATCAGCGGCTGATACGGGCTTGCAGGAAGGACAGGATTTCCGCCAGCGGTACGGCTTGCGGCTCGGTTTCGGCGCGGCTCTTGTACTCGAGGTTGCCCTCTGCCAGGCCGCGATCGCTGACCACCACGCGATGGGGGATGCCGATCAGCTCCATGTCGGCGAACTTGATGCCGGGGCTGGTCTTCTTGTCGCGATCGTCGAGCAGCACCTCGAAGCCCGCTGCGGTCAGTTGCGCATACAGCTTGTCGGTGGCTTCGCGCACCTGCTCGGTTTCGTAGCGCAGTGGTACCAGGGCAATGTGGAAGGGCGCCAGGGCGTCGTTCCAGCGGATGCCACGCTCGTCGAAGTTCTGCTCGATGGCGGCGGCCACGACACGCGATACGCCAATGCCGTAGCAGCCCATGCTCAGGGTCACCGGCTTGCCGTTCTCGCCGAGCACCTGGCAGTTCATCGCTTCGCTGTACTTGGTGCCCAGCTGGAAGATGTGCCCGACTTCGATGCCGCGCTTGATCTCCAGGGTGCCCTGGCCGTCCGGGCTGGGGTCGCCCGCGAGGACGTTGCGCAGGTCGGCGACGGCGGGCAGGGGCAGGTCACGCTCCCAGTTGACGCCGAAGTAGTGCTTGTCCTCGATGTTGGCGCCCGAGGCGAAGTCGCTCATCAGGGCGACACTGCGGTCGACGACGCAGGGAATCGGCAGGTTGACCGGGCCCAGCGAGCCGGGGCCGGCGCCGATGGCGGCACGAATCTCGGCCTCGCTGGCCATCTGCAGGGGGCTGGCAACGAGTTCCAGGTTGGCGGCCTTGATCTCGTTCAGCTCGTGGTCACCACGTACCACCAGCGCGATCAGCTTGCCTTCCTCGGCGGCGTGCACCACCAGGGTCTTGATGGTCTTTTCGATGGCCAGGCCGAAACCGTTGACCAGCGCCTCGATGGTCTTGGTGTCCGGGGTATCGACCAGACGCATTTCCTCGGTCGCGGCGCCGCGCGCGCTTTCACGCGGCACGGCCTCGGCCTTCTCGATGTTGGCGGCATAGTCGGAGACGGTGCTGAACGCGATGTCATCCTCACCGGATTCGGCCAGCACGTGGAACTCGTGCGAGCCGGTGCCGCCAATGGAGCCGGTGTCGGCCTGCACCGGACGGTAGTCCAGGCCCAGGCGGCTGAACACGTTGCAGTACGCCTGGTGCATGCGGTCGTAGGTTTCCTGCAGCGACGCCTGGTCGGCATGGAAGGAGTAGGCGTCCTTCATGATGAACTCGCGGCCGCGCATCAGGCCGAAGCGCGGACGAATCTCGTCACGGAACTTGGTCTGGATCTGGTAGAAGTTGATCGGCAGCTGCTTGTAGCTGTTCAGCTCGTTGCGCGCCAGATCGGTGATCACTTCCTCGTGGGTCGGGCCGACGCAGAACTCGCGGTCATGACGGTCATGAACCCGCAGCAGTTCGGGGCCGTACTGCACCCAGCGACCGGATTCCTGCCACAGTTCGGCGGGCTGGATGGCCGGCATCAGCACTTCCAGCGCGCCGGCGGCATTCATTTCCTCGCGCACCACGTTCTCAACCTTGCGCAGCACGCGCAGGCCCATCGGCAGCCAGGTGTACAGGCCGGAGGCCAGTTTGCGGATCATGCCGGCACGCAGCATCAGCTGGTGGCTGATCACCACGGCATCGGAGGGAGTTTCTTTCAGGGTCGAGAGCAGGAACTGACTGGTACGCATGTTTGGCCGTTCTGTCGGTTGCTAGGGCTTGGAGTAGGCCGGCATTGTACGGTGCCTGTACAGTGGCGTACAGGACGGTTGCAGGTACTGCGACCGGCATTGGGCGCGGCGCTGCGTTAATCCAGGAGGGCGATGCTGTGGGACTGACTGCGCGTGAGGTTCAGACATTGATTCGGGCCGGGTTGCCCATGGCCGAGGACATCGACCTGCGTATCGACCGGCTCGACGAGGCGGGGGTGCTGGCGCGGGTTCCCTTTCATGCCAAATTGGTGCGTCCGGGCGGCACCTTGTCGGGGCCGACCATCATGGCGCTGGGCGATGCGGCGATGTACGCCGTGGTACTGGGGCGTCTGGGGCGCGTGGAGATGGCGGTGACCTCCAATCTCAACATCAACTTCCTGGTCAAACCTCAGCCGGTGGACCTGCTGGCCGAGGCGAGCATCCTGCGCCTGAGCCGGCGCCAGGCCGTCTGTGAGGTTTCGCTGTATTCGGCGGGGAACGAGGCTGAGCTGGTGGCTCACGTGACCGGGACATATGCGTTGCCGATCTGACGCAGCATCCTGCCCATAAAAAGAAACCCGGCCTAGGCCGGGTTTCTTTGTTGTCGAATCACGCAGTCGTTACAGAACGCTCAGCGGGTATTCGACGATCAGGCGGAAGTCATTGATGTCGCCGCCGTAGTCGTTGTCTGCACGGTAGAACGCATTACGGATACGGAAGGACAGGTCCTTCGCAGCGCCGTCCTGGATCACGTACTTGGCTTCGATGTCCAGCTCGCGCTCGGAAGCGTCAGAGTCAACGCCAACCACATCAATGTTGTCACCAACAATGTAGCGGGTCATGAAGCTCAGGCCAGGAATGCCGTAGCTCGCCATGTTGATGTCATAACGAACCTGCCAGGAGGTTTCGTCTTTGGCGTTGAAGTCGGAGTACTGAACCGAGTTGGCCAGCCAGATGGTGCCGCCACCATCGATATCGCCGTAACGATAGCTGGTGTCGCCGCTGGAGCGCTGGTGCGCAACGGTGAACTTGTGGGCGCCCATGGAGTAGGCAGCTGCCAGGCTCCAGATGTTGTTGTCCATCTCGCCCTGCAGCTCTTTGCCTTGGCCGCGAGTGCGGTAGCCGTTCAGGTCGAAGTTCAGTGCCTGATCATCTGCCAGCGGCAGGTTGTAGTTCAGGTTGACGTAGTACTTCTTGAAGTTGTCATCGGCGTCGGAGTAGTGCAGGGCAGCACTCAGATCGTCGGTGATGCTGTAGTTGGCGCCGAGGATGTTGATTTCCTTCAGGCCGAAGGTGTCGCGGTCAGTGCTGACCTGGCTGCTCATCGCGGTGAAGCGACCAGCGGTCAGTTCCAGGCCGGAGATTTCATTGCTGGTTACCAGAGTACCGGTAGCAACTTCTGGCAGCAGACGGCTGTCGTCGGTGGAGAATACCGGGCTGGCTACTTCCTGGTTACCGTACTTCAGAACGGTATCGGAAATACGGAACTTGATAGCGCCGCCAACTTCGGTCTGGGTGTCTTCGCTGTGGCCATCGCCAGCTTGGTCGAACAGACCGTTGCCACGGTGACCGCGGCCGCCGTCGAGCTTGATGCTGCTCAGGGAGTGAGCGTCGAAGCCGACGCCTACGGTGCCTTGGGTGAAGCCGGATTCGAACAGCAGGCGGATGCCCAGGCCGGTTTCTTCACGGTAGCTCTGAGCGTTGCGCTGAGGACCGCCAGAACGGAAGTCACGGTTCATGTACAGGGCACGGTTGAAGATGTTGAAGCTGCTATCTTCGATCAAACCGTTCGACTCGGACTGGCTGGATGCCACTGCCATCTGGGAAGTGCCCGCGGCGACTGCCAGGGCGATTACACTCCACTTCATCACTTGCATCGTGATTGCTCCTTTGGTTTAGAAGAGTTGCGCTGCCCACTATTTTATTGTATGGGCGGCTCTTTCTTTTTGTGTCGGCGCTAACTTATAGCACGCAGCCAATTATGGCGATAGTTGCAGTCTATTCATTGCGGGTTCGTTCAGAACGGTGTCGCATGGCGTAATGAAGGATGTCGCAAATCTGTAGATCTTCACTTGCGTTGCGTTATGCCGACGCTCTCGCGGTTCTGGGTTGCCTGGTACCGCTGTTATTGATCGACTGCACGGCGTGCCGGGCATTGCTCTGACAGTTAGCAAAAGTCGTGCTCAAAACGCCAGGGATTCTGCAAAAACGTGATTTCCCGGTACGAACCCCATGCGCGGCTGCGTGGGCGTTGCATTCTGTGGGCTTGCCTGTCGCCTGCGTGGGCGGTTGCGGCGTTTTCTCCCGGGGCGAAGGGTGCACTGTGGTGAGGCGTCGCGGTAACGCTTGAGGCGAGGTATTACGGGAGGAAACAAAATGGTGCACGCCGACGGTGCGGGTGCCTGTGACGTGCCTTGTGCTGGTGCGACGCTGGCGGGTGAATTGTCGCGCGACCCTGCGTATGCTGCGCGCCATCGCGCCGGGTGTGGCTGGCGCTAAGCTTGATAGGGTCGGGTAAAGGAGGAAAACATCATGTTCACCCTGGATTCACGTCTTCAGCAGGACTGCCTGCTGGTCGGAGACTTTCCTCTCTGTCGCTTGCTGTTGATGAACGACGCCAGCTACCCCTGGTTCATTCTCGTGCCCCGGCGTGAAGAGGTCAGCGAGATCTTTCAGCTTGATGGCGCCGATCAGCGTCAGTTGTGGCAGGAGACTTCGTTGCTGGCCGAGACCCTCAAGGATACCTTCGCCGCCGACAAGATGAATGTGGCGACGCTGGGTAACGTGGTCAATCAGCTGCACATGCACGTCATCGTGCGGCGGCGTGATGACGCGGCGTGGCCGGCACCCGTCTGGGGGCGGCAGCCGGCCAGGCCTTACGAGGACGCGCAGATACGCCAGATCATCGACAAGTTGCGTCTGGTGCTGACCGAGGACTTCCAGTTTGCCGGAGGCCTGGCATGAGCCTGGAAGCCAGAATCATGGAACTGGAAAGTCGTTTGGCCTTCCAGGACGACACCATCCAGGCGCTGAGCGACGAGTTGGTCGAGCAGAACAGGCGCATCGAGCGCATGCAGCTGCAACTGACAGCGCTGGCGCGTCGCCAGGAGGAGTTGAACGGCCAGGTCGGCATTGCCGAGGACGAAGCGCCGCCACCGCACTACTGATATGAAAAAGCCCGGTTTCCCGGGCTTTTTCTTGTCGTCTTCAGCGCCGTGAGGGTGCTGCTGCGATCACATCTTCTGCCTGCAGGCCTTTGTCGCGCTGCATCACCGAGAACTCCACGCGCTGGCCTTCGATCAGGACGCGGTGGCCTTCACCGCGAATGGCGCGAAAGTGCACGAAGATATCCTCACCCGAATCGCGGGAGATGAAGCCGAAGCCCTTGGAGGTGTTGAACCACTTCACCGTGCCGGTCTCGCGGTCTTCCTGGCTGGCGCTGTGCTGTGCGACGGCGCGTGGCTGGCTGTCACGCGGTTGCGGGTTCAACTGGGCGGTCAGTTGGAAGGCTACCGCGATACCGATGGTCAATAGTGGCAGCCAGATCGCCGGCTGGCCGCCGATGTTGGGTAGCGGGGCGAGCAGGATCAGGCTCTGCACCACGGCCGCCAGGATCAGCAGTGCCGATGACAGGTTGGTCAGTTGCTGGCGCGGGGCCGGCGTGTTCTGTTGCGCTGCGGCGAGCAGGTTGAGCAGGCCGATCAGGGTCAGATAGATGGCATCGGGTGTGGCGAGGAATGCACTGGAAAAACCGGGGACGGCAGACAGCAGCAGGGCGGCAAACCCTGTCACGAAATGGGCAATCTTCAACATGTTGGACGAACTCACTGATTGAATGATGACTCAAGGTGTTGCGGAGGGAGCGCACGCGGTGGATGGCCAGTCGAACGGTCATCCTGGGCGCCTGTGGAGCAAGGTCGGCGCCGCCGCAGGGTGATAATGCGGCGTGCCGTCCTATTTAACAGCAAAGGCGGGGGCTTCTCAAATCAAGCGCTTAGCATGGTCTCGCTCTTGGCGGGGTGGACCTGGTTGCGGCCGCTGCGCTTGGCTTGATAGAGCGCATCGTCCGCTCGGGTGAGCAGCGACTCGAAGTCGTCTTCCGCCTCGGCCATCGCGCAGCCGAACGACGCGGTGATGCTGTCCAGGACCTGGTCGGTGCGCCTGACCTTGATGCGCAGCGACTGGATCTTGTTGCGTAGCTGTTCGGCGAACTCGATCACTTCGCTGAAACCCTTGCAGTCGCGCAGTACCACGCAGAATTCCTCGCCACCGTAGCGCGCCGCAAAGGCGCCGGGAGGCAGAAGGTCGCGCAGGAGTTGGCCGACATGCTGCAGCACCCGGTCGCCGAGCGGATGGCCGTACTGGTCATTGAACTGCTTGAAGTGATCGATATCCAGGATCACCAGCGCCAGGCCCTGCTGGGACTCCGCGAGGGCGCGCTCCAGCAGGCGGGTGAAGGCGTGGCGGTTGAAGACGCGTGTCAGGCTGTCCAGCGTTGCGGCCATGTGTGCGCGCTCCAACTGGCCGCGCAGATGGGTGATCTCCTGTTGTGCGGCGCGCAGGCGATAGAGGAACTTCTCCTGCTGGTCCTGCATCAGCTGGGTGCTTTCCTGCAGGTCGCTGAGGACGCTGGGCAGGTCGTCGATGACCGGTTCCTGCAGGGCGCTGAGGCCCTGGCTCAGGCTCTGCTGGTAGTGCTGGCTGCCGATGACGCTGTGCGAGACATCGTCTTCGATGTCATCGACCAGTTCGATCACCTGCTGTTGGCCGGCACGTGCCTCTTCCAGCTCGCCGCGGATGATGTAGTCGCGGAACAGCCGGCTCGCGGTCTCCGTCGGGAAGACATCGAAGTCTTCCACCGCCTTGTCCATGCGCCGATTGAGCTCCGGTTCGCTGCCCCGGCTGTAGGTGTACCACAGCGCGTAGTGCACCGGGTTCGGCGGTATGTCGTGGCGCATCATCAGGGGTACGGCCTGCTTCAGCAGTGAAGCCGCCTTGCGGGTTTCCTCCGGGTACAGCTCGATGATGCTTGGCGGTTTGCTTGGTTGACTCATGGGGCGCGGGAACTCATTGGCGATTGGCCAGAGCATAGATCAGAGCGAGGCAGCGTGCCTAATGAAAAGGCCCGGATTACCGGGCCTCAGGGATGTTCAGGCAGCCAGCAGGCTACGCAGCATCCAGGCGGTTTTCTCGTGCACCTGCATGCGCTGGGTCAGCAGGTCGGCGGTGGGTTCGTCGCTGACCTTGTCCAGCAGCGGGAAGATGTTGCGCGCGGTGCGTACGACGGCTTCCTGACCCTGTACCAGCAGCTTGATCATCTCTTGCGCGCTGGGAACGCCTTCCTCTTCCTTGATCGAGGAGAGGCGGGCGTAGGCGGCATAGGTGCCAGGGGCCGGGAAGCCCAGTGCGCGAATACGCTCGGCGATCGCATCCACTGCCAGGGCCAGTTCGGTGTACTGCCCCTCGAACATCAGGTGCAGGGTGTTGAACATCGGGCCTGTGACGTTCCAGTGAAAGTTGTGGGTCTTCAGGTACAGGGTGTAGGTGTCGGCCAGCAGGCGCGAGAGGCCTTCGGCGATGGCGGCGCGATCCTGTTCAGCGATTCCGATGTTGATTTCCATGATCTTTCTCCTTTCAGGTGGGCCTGGGGAAGTCTGTTCCGCAATGTTGGGACGAGCCTAACATGCGCGATCCGAGAATAATCTTGGCTTCTGTCAATGAAAGCGATGTTTAGAAGCTATCGAGCGCACACAGTTCATTTCTTATGACCAAATGGCCTGGTTCTGCGCCTGATGCTGTTCATTTTTGGCTCCCCTCGCCCATTCATGGGAGAGGGGCTGGGGGAGAGGGGGGCTGATCGCGTCCGACCACTTCCCATGTGAACAGCACTATGGCTCTGCCCGGGCGATCAGGGGTGCGCCAGGCCGGGGCGCTGTTGCAGCGTGCGGTTGAACACCTCCACCCAGTGACGGCTGAACTGCTGGCCGGCGAGGTTGTTGATCTCGAGAATGGCGCGCAGTAGCGGGCGCTTGCTCAGGGTCTGATGTGCGCGTTCGTGGGTGCGTGCATCGAAGGTGTCGACTATGTGCAGGATCAGTGCGCCTGGGGTGATCTCCATTTCCCGCAGCCCCTTGGGGTAGCCGCTGCCGTCCGCGTGTTCCTGGTGTTGCAGAACGATCTCCATGGCCGCAGCCCAGTCGGGCATGCGCTTGAGCAGTTCGCTGGCCAGGCGCGGGTGGCCTTGCATCAGGCGCCGCTCCTCGCGGCTGAAATGGCTTTGCTTGTGCAGCAGATCCAGGGGCAGGAAGGCCATGCCGAGGTCATGCAGGCACACGGCGGCTGCCAGTTGCTCGGGGCGTTCCGCGTTGGCGCCGGCCGCGTTCATGCTGAGTGCCAGTTCGAGCAGGCGCAGGTTGCGTCCTTGCCAGTAGCTGGAACGTTGCTCGGCGGCCTCGGTGAGGGCGCAGAAGAACTGCAGGTCGGGGTGGATGGCGATGCCGTGGCGAACCAGCAGCGCTTCGGTCTGGCTGGGTTCGGCTGTCTCGGGCGCTTGCAGGCGGGTGCTCGGGTCCATGTGCAGCAGCAGCTCGCGGCGCACCTCGGTCTGTTGTCCGGCGGGCGCCATCGCCAGGGCGTGCAGGGCCTGACACAGCGCATCGAGCTGGGCCGCGCTCAGGGGCGCGTCCGCTCCGCCGAGTGCCTGGTCCACCAGGGTGCGTAGGTGATCGAGGCAGAGCAGGAGGATGTCGCCCAGCAGGCTGTCGAAAGTCAGGCGCCCCGAACGCAGGGCGTCGAGCACGTCTTCCATCGCCTGCGGCAATGGCATCAGCTGGTTGAGGTCGACGTAACCGAGATTGCCCTTGAGCGTATGTATCAGGCGAAACAGCTCGCGCAGCCGCTCCGTGCTCCTCGGTGCCTGCTCCAGCTCGATCAGCAGTTGCTCGCAACGCGGGAGCTGCTCCGCAGCGTCGAGCCGGAAGTCTTCCAGCAGGTCGCTGGACAAATCGGTGTGGTGGGGCGTGGCCATGGCGATTCTCCACGGTGGCGGCCCTGTTCATTATAGAAGGCTCTTGCCGGGCGGCTGCGTCTCGGCGATTTACGCTATATAATCCCGCTCTTTATCGAAGCGCGGCGTGGACGTTCGCCGCGATGTGGCTCCTGCCCAAGGCGTTGGGGGCTGCCTGACCTATCCCAGACCTTAGAGAAGCGAAACACGATCATGATGCGCAGCCACTATTGCGGCCAGTTGAACGAGAGCCTGGATGGCCAGGAAATCACCCTTTGCGGCTGGGTACACCGTCGTCGCGACCATGGCGGGGTGATCTTCCTCGATATCCGTGACCGTGAAGGCCTGGCACAGGTGGTGTTCGATCCGGATCGTGCCGAGACCTTCGCCAAGGCCGACCGCGTGCGCAGCGAATATGTGGTGAAGATCACCGGCAAGGTGCGTCTGCGTCCGGAAGGCGCGCGCAACGCCAACATGGCCAGTGGCGCCATCGAAGTGCTGGGTTACGAGCTGGAGGTCCTCAATGAAGCGGAAACCCCGCCGTTCCCGCTCAACGAGTACACCGACGTGGGCGAGGAAACCCGCCTGCGCTACCGCTTCATCGACCTGCGTCGTCCGGAAATGGCCGAGAAGCTCAAGCTGCGTTCGCGCATCACCTCGAGCATCCGCCGTTACCTCGATGACAACGGCTTCCTCGACGTGGAAACGCCGATCCTGACCCGTGCCACGCCGGAAGGTGCTCGCGACTACCTGGTGCCGAGCCGCACCCACGCCGGCAGCTTCTTCGCCCTGCCGCAGTCGCCGCAGCTGTTCAAGCAGCTGCTGATGGTCGCCGGCTTCGACCGTTACTACCAGATCGCCAAGTGCTTCCGCGACGAAGACCTGCGTGCCGACCGTCAGCCGGAATTCACCCAGATCGACATCGAGACCAGCTTCCTCGATGAAAAAGACATCATGGACATCA
>MDSZ01265202.1_pt1 | contig 39440 bp, 30 predicted proteins | sample 811201 | NCBI WGS metagenome assembly MDSZ01 (sample SAMN05326647, study PRJNA326480) | marine metagenome | isolation source: seawater | place: Indian Ocean: North | collected 2010
ATCTATCTATCTATCTATCTATCTATCTATCTAATATTGCACAATTTGTACGCACGCCTTCTACGACGTCGAATGCAACATGCCAACAACAAAGTCGGCGTTCTGGAATATGTACGTGCAAACTAAACACGTTATGGTCACGCCAAGCACGTCCATGCATACTTGCACGCTACTCCCTGCGTTTGCCGGCTCTTGCCCACAAAATATCAACACGTATGGTAACGCCCCACCAACAATCGTCGAACATACCACAATTGAAAAACACGCGGTAGAAATCGCAAAACTCCCTATTAAATCCTTATTCGTCACGTACACTCTCACGAAACTTCCTAACCCTAAAAATAATCCAAGCAAAGCACCAACTTGCAATTGTTTCGACACCGTTTTCCCAAAACTCTCCACGTTGTATTCTATCGCCCCAGTCGCCAATCCGGTGATGACTTCAATCGCGCTTTGATTGCCGGCGTTACCTCCGGCGCCGACTAACATCGTGAGATACAAAGTTATGATGACATTATCCTGAATCAACGCTTCGTTGCTGGATAAAACAAAACTCGAACACGATTGCAATACGAGTAAGAAAATTAACCACTTGCCTCTCGCGTACGCTTCTTCGACCACCGTGGCGTTTACTAAGGATAAGTTGTACAAAGCGTCTTCGTCCTCTTCTTCGCTGTTCGTAGACTCATCTGTAACTGTCTTCTTCTTCTTCTTCTTCCTCTTCTCTTTTTCGCTCAAAACGATCCATCCGGCTTGCGCTTCGGCCATTTGTCTGGCCAAACGTCGCTGAACGGCAACAGATTCTGCGTTTGGTTTTCGTTTCGGTGTTGTTGTGGGTTCAGTTGAGGATGATGCCGCGCAGAAAACGAATCTTCGTTTGTGTTGTTGTTCGGGAAGATATGAATTGGAGGTTATTTTTTTTCCAATTTGTTGCACTACTTTTTGGTGTTGGTGTTGACCACAATTCAATGTAGACACGCGCTCGCACGTTCTCCCGTACGCGCGAGAGCTGGTTTGCGTTGGCGGAATCATTTTTTTATGAATGCGTGCGCACACTAATCTATTCTTTTCTTGCGCGTGTGCGTACTTATGAAGAATTTTGGAAAGCTAAACGTGGTTTTACTTTGCATGGTTTACAAAACAAAATTAATCTATACTACCGTACACAATGTATGCTAATCGAATACAACGGGTTGCTTAACCCAAGGCGTCTTGAAAATCTCTTTCGTGCTCGTCAGCGCATATAACATGGCAAAGACAAGGTAATACGCCATAAGGCCCAAACTATGTTTCTTCCCAACTCTCCATCGCCACAAGAACGGCGCGGCGAAGAGCAAAAAGAGCAAGCCACAGATAAGAAACGCGAAGAGGACGAAGAGTTCATTCGCGACTTCGATGTTTTTCATGTCGCCGGAAGAAAACGTTCGAAAGGCTAAACCAGAGGCCGTACCTAACAAAACGTTCATGGTTGGACCAGCAAAGCAGGCGGCGACGGCCATTTTCGGGCGGCCGTCTCGCGCGACCGTTCGGTTGGCGATGAAGTCGCCGATGGAGTTGCCCCAGGCGAGGACGGTGGCGCCGAGCAAGGCTTCGGAGATGTTGCAAATTTTACCCGCAGCAGTGAGTAAAGAGACGACTTCACCAGCGACGACGTCCATCCAGACCATGGAGATGAAGAATGCGACGATGGTGAGCATGCCAGAGAAGAAGCGGGAGGCTGGGTTGCTCGTCGTGGTCGGGTAGTTGGTCATCGGAGCTCTCCTTCGAACACTTCTGCTTCTCCGAGAGACCGCGTAGTTGTCTGGCATCAAGTGTGGCCACGCGGTAAAGATGGTGGCGGAAAAAGCAGTCGCAACTATGGTGCCGTAAACGATACCACCAGTATGTATGGTTCCAGGATACATCTTCTCTGCCCATACAAAAAAGAGCGGCGCGCATATCGGCAACGCGCTCGTTTGCCATCGGCGCACACGACGACCGCTAAAACCGAGTTCAGGCATGGTGAACTTTAACAATTCTCGAACGATGAACAGCGGAAATGCTGCTATGGACGTGAATGCGAGCCAACACTGCTTCCAAAAAGACTCACCGTTTTGCGCGTCGTAGAGTCGACTTTGCCGCCATCCGCGTTCCCAGGGGTGATGTAAGATGGACCCGTCATCATCCTCATCCTCTTCGTCGTAATCGTTATTTTCATCGCTAAGTTCACCGTCGAAAGGCGTTTCCGATGAAATCTCAGAAGCAGATGAGCCGGCGTGGTCATCACTTTCTTCCTCGTCTTCGTTGTTGTCTTCTTCCACGAGCAAACCAACTTCGGCATCGTCAACACCTTCTTCGCGATCACTATTTTCATTTTCTTCAGCTATGTCGTCTAAAACGTTGTTGTTGTTATTATTTGCTCGGCTTGAACGAAAGCCGTTAGCAGCCGAAGCGCTTGGTTCTCGTCTTAACGCGGCCAATCTCTCGGTTATTCCACCACCAATCTGCCTCGGGTTCCATCCTTCGGGCAACAAAACGTTCGCCACGTACAACGCGTACAACCCAAACAATTCAATGGAATTCCTAAAGGTAACTTCCCCGACAACGACGCATCGCACCAAAGCTATTACGCCTAAACAATAAAACCCGCAATCTCTCGTAAATGCTGTCTTATCGACCTCAACATACCCACCAACTCTCCTTCCGCTCCTCAACCGTCTCGAGTTTAAATTCGATTCCGGCGCCGCTAAAACTACGGATGGGAACACGACGAATGCGATGAACATCCCAGCCCCTAGCACTGCCCCTAGCGCCAATGGTATCCCAGAAGTTTCTTCGTTCGAACTCAAATCATTAAGAGCCGCAATCTGCGCGAAAATATCCGGGGCGCCGTTCCCAAACGCCAACAACGTCGCGCCCGCGACGTCGTCTCTCAACTTCAAATATACCGAAATCTTCGCCAAAGCTGGGCAGAAAAAGCACTCCGCGACCGTCGCGAGCACGTGGAAGAACAGCGCGATCAGCAAGAACGCAAAGAGTACGCTCAGAAAATTCCCGCCGCGCGCGACGCAGTAGTATACCTTCGGGTAGTTGATGAATGCCACCGAAGATTGGTTTTCGAGCGAACACGACGGCGTCGTGACCACGTATTCGCATCGATCTTCGAACGGTACGGAGAGTGGTTCGCACACTTCGTCTATCGGTGCTGCCGCTGGGTGCGCGTCGCCGCCCGATGGTGACGACGACGAAGAGGCGTTCGTCTCGTTCGCACGCAACGCGGTGATGCCGTCGAGGCAATTCAACGAGAGGAGCATAACGACGACGCATCCAAAAATCGCCCGGGTCGAACAAAAGCGAAAATGACGACGACGACGACGACGACAATCATCATCTCGCGACGACGACGACGATCGAGAAGTAGTGCATCGTCCTCTTCGTTCTTTTCTGCGCTCGTCGTCGTCGTCGCGGTGTTTTCTTCTTCTTCTTCTTCTTCTTCTCATCATGCAAAAGACAATTGGAAAAAAAGTGACGCGAATTTGACGATGTTTTCCAAAACGTCAAAACCCGATGATAATGTCCGACCCGTCGAGCGCACCACCACCACCACCACCACCACCACCACCATCCAAAAACAGGAAAGAGCGAATCCAGCGTCGCGTGAAACAGTTTCGCGCGTTATCGCCGCTCTCGCAACTCCTGTCGTGCATTTTTCTCGCGTTGTACGCGATGGATTTCTCGACGACGTGGAACGACGCGTTGTGTTTACATTTGACCTTGCTCGGGGCGCTGGCGCGACCGTGGACGCTGGTCACGTGTCAACTCGTCAGTCCGACGGTGCTGGAAATACCAGCAATAGTCGGTCTGGTGTTTCTCGTCGAAATATTACTGAAACGAGCGTACGTCGGGTCGAGAGTGGTGTGTGAATTGTTGCTGACGACTGCAGTGGTGACCGGTGGGTTGTACGTCTTGTTCGACGCGTTCCATCGAACGGTCATTTCAGGGGAAGAGGCCGGAACACCGCTCGCGTTAGGTCCACACAGTTTAGTAGGCGGTGCTTTAGTACTCTGTCAAAAGTTGAAGAACGACTTAAGCGACGAAGACACGGTGAGGCGAGCGGCGAGGTACGGCCCCGTGTGGTTTCTTCTCGGCGCCGTGTTTATAGGAGGCGAGATCGATAGAGAAGAGAGGGTGTTTGGATGCGCGTTGTTCGGGGTCGTCGGTGGTCACGTGTATTTTCACGCGAGAGGACGCTTTAAGGTTTTGGGTATGCACGTTGCTTCAACGAGGACGGCGAGGACGAAGAGTTCGAATGTGGACAACGCGACTCCAGTCGCCTCCGCGAGTGAAAGCAAAGAAGGGAGCGAAGAAGAACAAAAACAGAAGAAATTGAGAGAAGAGTTAGGGAAGAAAGCGTTGATAGAACGATTGAAACAGAAAGAGAAGGGAGAGAAGGAAGCGACGAAGAAGAACACGAAGAATAGCGAGGAGGACGTAGAAAATGGTAGCACTTAATTGACGTAGTTTATGTGCGTTTAAAGTTCCTATAGCTCACGACCGCATAAAATGGATCGGAACTCGTTCTTTTCACGAATGTTTTCATCATCTTCACGAACGGATTCCCCTTTTTGTCTTCGATACCGTCTGGTAGGACTTCCGTGATGACTTCGGGTTCGGTAAAGCCGTTCACGTTTTGAAAATAGCTCTTGACTAATTGCGTCCTCGAATATCCCGTTCCGTCTCTCCAGACGCTCACAGCTTTCTCGTAAAACATTCTGTTGGAGTATGAAATAATCGCCACTCCACCTGGTTTCAGCACTCGAAAAATCTCTCGAAAGAGTTCCTCGCCTCTTTGCATGTACTGAATCGAGACGCACATCGATACCATATCGAACGTCCGATCCGGCGCGTCGACGACTGGATGTTCGTTGAAGTTTCTGACGAAAAACGCATTCATCCCTCGACGAAACTGCTCGTTTCGTTCGAGTTCCTCGCGATTCAAACCGTGGCCTAAGACGTACGCGTACGCGTACGGGTAGTGGCTCACGTGCGACGCGCACAGGTCCAAACACTTAAACTCTGGAGTCGTGCGTTGTCGATACAATCTCGTCAGTTGCTCGAGAAACCCGTCGTCCACGTGCGTACAAAACCGCGGCCGCGCGTACCACAGAGCGTCGTCGCGTTCGTCCAGTTTTCGTCGATCCTTTGTCTCCATCACTTCCCGTCGTTTTAACGTTCCTCCCGCTTTTTTTGTGTTCTTCTCGCATCTGTTTTTCTTGTTACGGTGGACGACATCATCCTCGTCGTCCGACCGATGATGACATTTTCGATTGGATAAAACGCGATGATTGCGATGAAACGTCGACAGACGACTTTGACGACGACGTCGCGGTGGTGTCGTCGCGACGAGGAAAACGCAAAAACAACGCGATTTTGGAGCGGACGCGAGGAAGAGCATAATCGAGGACACAAAAATACGAGTTATGCAGTTATTATGACTTTTGTCCGGACGCAAAATGTGTGACGTACATCGTCCAACGGTTTTTGTCTCTCTCCTCACAAAAAGCATCATCATCATCATCATCATCATCATCATCATCCATATCATGAGGACGACGACGCGGCTCCTCCGCGTTAAAACACCGAGAACGACGAGGAATAACACCAACAACGACGACGCTCTCTCTGAGTCGTCGTTGCCATCGTCGTCGTCGTCGTCGTCGGTCGTCGCGTGCTTTTTTGCTCGAACAACACCACGCACGACGTCCTTTTTTTCATCTTTAGGGAAAGGGCTCCCTCGAGAAACAGAATTCGCGTCGAATCGGTCGCAAAGACAGTACCTGAACGACGTAGAACGCGAGGCTTTGCGCGAAAGAAAAGAATGGCTCGAGAGGGAAACGAGGGAAGAAGAACGACGGGCCGTTGCGGCGCGAGACATGGAAAAAGAAATGCGAATGCGAGACAAACAAAACGAAGAGAAAGAATTGAGTCGGATGTTGACGAGTCTCGTCGTAGGCGCGGTTTCGGCGACCGCGTACGCGTTGCACTACGGATGATGACGCGAGTGAAGAGACCTCATTCGAGCATTCTTCTTCTATAGCTCTACTACTTACTAGTATTCTTTGTTTTACATCTGCTACTGTTCGTACACGCCAACGGATGACTCTCACCCGTCGTCGCTCGCGCGCGCGCGACCGCTTCGCTCCGTACGGCGGGCGGGCGTCGACGTCATCCGAGAACTCTCGATAACCGCCTGACTTTCGCATCGAAGCTCGCGTTCGTCGCGAACCACTCTTCGTCGTAAATAAAGAATGGGTTCATCTTCGCTTTCGCGATCGTTTCGTGCGCGCTTTCGAAAAACGCCTTGACGTTTCCTTCTTCTCTTCCTTTGGTTGTGAGCAGTGCGAATTGGATGCCGCCTTGGGTGCAGTACGCGTGCACGACGAGATCGTGATCGAAGTGGTCGATTATTTTCAGGTACGCGTTCGGTGTTTCCCATTTCCGTTCGTTCAGTTTGTCGAGCGCGGCGGCGACGACGAACTGGCGCAAGTGGCGCGCGTCGTCCTAAAGCGGAGTTTAAAGAGAGACGATGATGATGATTTTGATGCTACGAGACAAAAGGAGAGTGAGAGAGAGAGAGAGAGAGAGAGAGAGAGAGAGAGAGAGAGAGAGCAAAAGATACTCACAAAACGCTTACCCGTCTCGCCGTGCTCCCGAAATCGGCCTCGTACAACGCGCGGCCTCGACCGTCGACCACGCAAAACGCGGCGACGCCCGCGACCATTATTTTGACTAAGGACTTCAAAGACGAAAAATGAAGAAGAAGAAGAAGAAGAAGAAGAAGAAAAAAATGGATGTTTTTTGATGACGACGAAGAAAAAATGTCGTCGTTCGAAAATGCCGCACAAAAAATTCCATAGAGTAGAAAGTGCACTTAGTACGCTTTGACGCGACGAAGATGGCTTTGGGTACGGAAGAACACCCACGGTCGTCGTCGTCGTTGGCGGGTGGTGGTGGTGGTGGTGGTGGTGGTGATGGTACTGTCCACCCGTTCGAGTGCGCGTACGCGGCGCTCTCCGAGCTGGCATCGAAACACGCGCGAAAACACGCGCAGCTCATCGAATCGATTGCGACGCGACGGGAGAAAATCGACGACATCTTCTGTGCGAAAAATAAGAGTGGTGGAAACGAAGACGCCGACGTTTCCGACGACGACGCGTACGAGAAACGGACGGAGGATTTGACGTTCTTTTTGGAACCGATCGAGATGGCACTCGGGTCGAAACACGCGGGCATGGAAGAGAAAGCGGTGATTTGTTTGACGTCGTTGATTGGTGGGAGATGGATTACTGGGAGGTGCTACGAAGACGACGACGATTCAGACGACGAAGGCGAAACGAACCCAGATGAGAAAGACGACGACGGTAACGAAAAGAAACAGACGAAGACGATACAACAACGTCAGCAAAAAACCAAACGCGAGCTCTTGTGCGCGAAAGTTGTCAAAATGCTCGCTTTCGCGTGCGGAGAATCCGGCGACGAGTCGGTGGAATTGCAAGCGCTCTTAGGCGTGTTGGCGTGTTATATGTCAAGGTCGTTTCGAGTGAGCCGGAAAATGTCAAGCCGAATGATTGAGTCGGTGTGTAAGTGTCACGCCAGTTCAAGGTCAGAAACGAACAGAGGGATAGCAAAAGCGGTGCTGATACAGATGATTTTCGCAAACTTTTCGAGGGTGGAAGAAGGTGACTCGAGAGCGTTTTCAAAAATGATTAAAGTCTCGGACGTTTTAGGTGGTGGTTTAAAAGAAGGCGGTAGTAACGGTACGACAGGAGCGACTCCGCAAAAAAAAAACGATGTGAACGACTCTACAAACTTACCATCCACGTCGTACGAAACGCACGTCATGCGCGAGAACTCCTCCGTGCCGATGTTTAGTAGCAATCACATGAGCGGGCAACAACAGCAACGATGGTCGGACGAAGTCGTGTCCTTCGCGCAAAAGTTCATCGCAAAAGCCGCTTCGTGTGGGAAAACACCGCAAACATACGATCCACAATCGTCAGAGGAGAAGGCAGCGAAAGTAGAAAACGATCGATACGTTCTCGAAGATTGCGCAGAAATGTTTCGCGCGCTTTCGAGAATCGCCAAGGGTGCAGCCTTGGAGACGTCGTCGCATGGTGCAGACGCAGCGAGTATTTCACGCGGGAAATTGTTAGCTTCAGACGCGTTACGTATTGCCTGTCAAAATGTCGACGATGTTTTCGTCAACAATCCCATCTTTTCCGAGACTATCCGCGAGTATGTCTTGGACGCCGTCGTTTCCAACGCTATCTCCGAAAACGTCCAAGTACCAGAGCTGTATAAAATTTCGCTCGGAATCTTCCAAAGCATATTGTGCACGCAAAGATTTCGAGAAAAATTAAAATCGGAAATTGGATTCTTCTTTCCTCGATTATTTTTAGACCCGTTGGGGTTCGTTTCCGGAGGTGCACCGAGTTCGCCGCATAGCAAACGGTCCGTGGTTTTGTCCATTCTGAGTGATACTGTTGCGCAAGATGCGCAAACGTTGGTCGATGTGTTTGTCAATTTCGATTGCGACATTTCGCAGCAAAACGCGTTCGAACGGTTGATTAACTTATTAGTGCGAGTTGCGCAAGGCGTAGAACTTTCCAACTTATCCGGTGCAGATGCGGCGAGAGAAACGGTATTGAAAATGGAAGCGCTCGGGTGTTTGACAAAAATTTTGAAAGCTCTTGGCGATTGGGTAGAAAAGAACTCGTTGTCAGGGGATAAAGACGACCATCATCAGGTTGCGTACGAGATGAGAGCAAAAGTAGCGAAACACGTAGAAGAAAATGACTCAATGATGATTACGCCGACAAAAGTGGACGCGTCAAATTTGGTGCAAAAGAAACTCGACAAATCCGAGTTTCAGGAAGGCGTTAAATTGTTCAACAAGAAACCGAAAAAAGGCATCGCGCATTTGAAAGCAATTGGCAAACTCGGCGAAGGTACGCCCGCTGAAATAGCGACTTTCCTCAGGACCGCACCAAACTTAGATAAAACTGTCGTTGGCGACTATCTCGGGGAACGCGAAGACGAGAGTTTAAAAGTTATGCGCGCGTACGTTGATGCGATGGACTTTAGCGGCTTTGGTCTAGACGACGCCATTCGAAAGTTCTTGGAAGGCTTTAGGTTACCCGGTGAGTCACAGAAAATCGACCGATTGATGGAAAAGTTCGCGGAAAGGTATCACGTGCAAAATCCGACGCGATATAGAAGCGCAGATACGGCGTACGTTTTGGCTTTCTCCGTGATTATGTTGAACACGGACGCGCACAATCCAGGAGTGAAGAATAAAATGACCAAAGAGGGCTTCTTGAAGAACAATCGCGGCATCGACGATGGCCAAGACTTGGACCAGAAAGAACTCGGAGCTTTATACGATCGCATCGTAAACAACGAAATCAAACTCAAGGACGACAACGCGAAGAAAGCTAATAATAGCACGAACGAGTCGTCGTCGAACTTGAACAACTTTCTTGGCATGGACATTTTGCTTTCGCTCGTCGGGCAAAAACCAGCCATTGTGGAAGAGAAAATTGACGTCCGAGAACTCATCCAGGAAGTTCGCGCCAAAGCAAAACGCGAAGACGTGGACAATTTCCTATCCGCGTCGGATGCCAAATGCGCGGCACCGATGCTTGACGTTGCGTGGCAAGCGCTTTTGGCTGTTTTTTCGGTCACATTTGAAGGCACAGAATCGGCGAAAATCGCCGCGTTGTGTCTAGATGGATTTTTTAGCTCCATTCACATGGCGTGTAATTTAGGCATGGTTGCCGCTCGGGACGCGTTTGTGGCACCTTTAGCGCGCTTGTGTGGCTTGCACAACCCATCCACGATGCGAACGAAGAATATTTTAGCGTTGAAAACGTTGGTGCGCGTAGGTGAAACCTTTGGCGATAGTTTAGGAGATACGTGTTGGGTGCACGTGTTGAAGTGTTGCTCTCGATACGAACACTTACACGCTTTGGCGGGTGGATTTGACGACTCATGCGTGTTTTTGAACGACAAAAATGAAATTGGTTCAACATCTACTGCAGAAGGCTCGAGCAACACTCCGACTCGTTTGTTCCGCCGAGATTCGTCCGCGGAGATTATTTTGTCGTCAACTGCGACTCCATTAACAGCACGCGCTACCGATAGTGGTGTTTCAAAAAATGATGATGACAAAAATGCGACGGCAGTTGCGTTTGCAGCTGAGCAATTCGCGCGAAAAGCATCCATGCACGACGCGAAAATATCGTTGGTGCCGTTAGAATCCGTCGCTCCTCCGTCGCAACACGTGCTCGAACAGTTACATCCAGATAGTTTCAACGCTTTATTCCACGATTCGAAGCGATTATCGGGTGAAGCTATTGTGGATTTCATGCGTGCTTTGTGCAGAGTAGCGACCGAAGAAATGAGCTCTGAGCGCCCGCGTTCTTGTGCTTTATCGAAACTCGTTGAGACGTGCGCGTTTAACGTCGATCGCGAACGATACGTCTGGGCCAAAGCGTGGATCGTCTTGAGCGACTTTTTCGTCAAAGTTGGAAGCGAACACATGAACGTAAATGTGTCCATGTTTGTCGTGGACGCTTTGCGTCAACTCTCGATCAAGTTCTTGCAGCGCGCGGAACTCGCGAATTACTCGTTCCAAAACGATTTCCTTCGCCCGTTTGTCGTCATCATGCAACAATCTCCGTCGTTTGAAGTGAGAGAACTGATTGTTTCGTGCGTCGCGCAAATGGTGGAATCTGCTGTGGATGGAATTAAATCCGGATGGAAATCGGTCTTTATGCTTTATTCCGTCGCCGCTGCAGACGAAAATCCGAAAGTTGTGTCTACGGCGTTTTCCACCATTGAAAGAATTATTCGCCATAACTTTTCAAAGATCATCGAAACCGACCAAGCGGCGTTTACAGATTGCGTGAATTGTTTAGTCGCTTTTACGAATTCTTACGATGCACCAGAGGTGAGTTTGAACGCGTTAGCATTTCTTCGCTATTGCGCATTGCAGTTAGCGGATGGAGCGCTTGGTGATTTGAATTTGCCAAAAGTAAAATCTTCATCGCAAGGAAACAACGACTCTCGAGACGATGACGAAGAAAATTTTCAGAAACAGCAAGAGTCATCCACGCCCCGCGAGAAAGGGCCGACGCATTTCACCGACACAGAGTCGCACACGTATTTCTGGTTCCCGTTGTTAGCCGGCCTCTCTGAACTCGCGTTTGATTTTAGAGAAGATATACGAACGAGTTCGTTGGAAGTCTTATTCGATACGCTCAAGTTTCACGGGTCGTCGTTTGAACCTGGTTTTTGGGCTCGCGTGTATGATGCCATTTTATTCCCGATGTTTGACGTCGTTCGTGCGACGGAGTTTGACAGCACTGAAGCCTCAGAAAAGCAAAAGAACGAGTGGTTATATGGCGCTTGCGATAGGTGTTTAACGCTCGTCGTTGAATTGGCCACCACAGAAAGTTTCTTTTGCAACATCATCGAAGCCGGCGTGTGGCCGAAACTCTGCGATATGTTGGAGAATATCAGCGGAACCTTCACGCACGAACAATTAGCGTCGTGTGGTGCGCTCGCGTTTCGACGCTTGTTAGACGGTTTAGGTAAGAACACAACGGGAAACAGGTCTAACACGGATGAGTGGTCTTTAGCGGTTGCAAAACTCTGCAATGTCTTTGATGCAGGTCATCCGTCAATCCTCTTGGTCGATTGCGTCGGTGAATGTTTGCAAAAATCGAGGAAATCGATGCCATCTGAGTGTAAGAACATGTTGTTCGAGAGAATGCAAGCTATCCACGAAGCAGAAAAGTTCGACACGAGCCTTCGCGTGAGCGCCGGTTCTGTTTTAATCGCCTTTTGTGACCAAAGTGAGGAAGACATTCGCTTTCTTCAACGTGCGATCCTGTTCGCGTTGCATGAATACGGAAAATGCGCCTCTGTCGTAGGCTCGGAAGATGCGCGCAAAGAAACCGTTCTACGTGCACCATTAGCCGTTCGGTGTTTAAAACAGCTCGTAAAAATCGACGGCGCGTTTGAGAAGAAGTTCATCGACATGCTCTCGCAACTCGTTGGCACGAACGACCAACCGAGCGAAGTTTTATCGGCATTGGGTGAAGTGTTTGGCGTTAAGGTTGCTCCGTTGATAAATCCTACCGAAGACGGCGAATCGACTTGGTCTTGGTTTTACTAATGTATTTATATTACGAGTAAATATTAAAAAAATATATGATGTACAGTTCTATACGAACATACTTTGTCCTTTCTTCCCTTTGCTACTGATTCGTGCGACTGGGATTTAACGTCTAATACCTAGCAGACAGTCCTAATTTACACTTGAACACACGTGTTGTTGTTGTACAGCCCGCCGCCGCTGCCGCCGCGTGCGGTATAATAAGAATACCAAAAAAATAGAGAGCACAACACGAATCAGTTTTGCGCTCATCGACATCGCATCCGTTCATCACGTGAACGTGACGGCGTCGCTCGTCGGGTCGATGCGTTTGTATCTTTTTTCCATGTACAAGCGTCTGTTTTGTTTTGAAAAAGACAACACCATCAAAGCGTTAGTACTACTCCTCTTATTATTTTTGAACGAGGAGGAGGAGGAGGAGGCAATGCTCGTTTTTCTCAAACGTCGTCAAATTCTTTTTTTGGCTTTTTTTTTTTTGCGAAAGAAGAAGAGAAAAAAAGAGAGAGATGAGATCAAAACTCACACTTTTTGAGGGTGTTTTTTTTCCATCGCAAAGAATGGGTTCACTCAAAAAGCGCTTTTTGACCACGAAAATATCGACCACCCTTTTGGACGAGGTCAAAAAAAAAAGAGAGAAAGGGGGGAAATGATGCGCGTTTGAGACGCGAGCGAAAAACGCACCTCAACTGCACGTCGGCGACTGGAATCGGTATTGGTTCCGAGAAATTACGATACAGCGCGGTACTTTCGAAGCACTGCTCGGTCGAACTCGTCGACCGCAGCGTCGCGTCGTCCTCTTCGTCGTCGAGTTCATGAGTATTCTCCGCAAAACCGTTCGTTTTTTTCTTTTTCGGTGACTTCTTCTTCTTGCTCGAATCGACTTTTTCTAGGTTACCAAAAGCGCTCCTCTCATCGTTGTCTTCCCTTTCTTTCTCGTGCGCTTCGATCAACTCTTTGAGCAGCATTTTCTTGATCGGACTCTCGACAAAGGCTGATAGCGGAGGCGTCAGCCGTTCGTTCGAACTGTCGTCGGACTCGGAGTTCCTTCCTCCGGCGCGGTCGTTCGCGCACTCGAATCCAACTCGACAATCTTTGATTTTACCACCATCCTCCCCCGTGGTCTCTTTCGTTGGGGAAGACGACTTTGACGCCGCGAACACATCGAACACCGTCATTTTGCTCGAAGAGCGTCTCTTCGCGATCGACGATCGCGAGAGATCGACGACGAATCGAGTAAAAAAAATGCAGCGCCCGCCCGTTTCCCCGACGACTCGTCCAAAGTCGGTCGTCTCTCGTCGGTTCGTTCGAGGCGTGTGTATACAAAAGCGCGCTTTTTTTTGTGCGGGAAAAGAGAATGTGGTGGAACTTTTTTATAGGGAAAAAGTGCTCCTCTTTTGTCGGTTCATTTTTCAACTTTTTGGCGGGGTAAAAGAAGGAGAACGAAGACAGACGCTTCGTCAGAGAGGAGGGGAGAGAAAGTGAACGACACGTGTTCATCCCGAAAGAAAGAAAGAAAGAAAGAAAGACTCTCCTTCTCTCTCTCTCTCTCTCTCTCTCGCTCCTCGCGGTGGTAATGGTGGTGGTGGTTTAAACGACGACACCGCCGCGAGCACGTCAAAGCTTTGCGCCGACGATTCGTCGTTCCCTCATTCTCTTATTATCTTCTTCTCCCTTTTTTCCCTTTTTTTTTCCCTTTTTTTTCTCTCGTCTTCTTCTTTCCTCTCCACTTATCTGTTACCCTAAACGGAGCTCTTTGAAGCTTCTTCCTTCTTCAACTCTTTTACTTCGTCTTACTAATAAAACTCTTAACTCTAGCGCGACGACGGCAAAAAAGGTAGAGAAAGAGGCGACGACGACGACGAGATGAAAACGACGAAACTGGCGTCGAAGCTGTCGCGTCTCGTCTGTGGCCGCGCGAAACGAGGTTTGTACCACGGGAAAACCGTCCGTTTTGGAAACACCGTGAGCGAAGACGGAGGGAACAAGACGAGACGAAAATGGTCGCCGAACGCGAAACGAAAACGTTTGTATTCGGAGATTTTAGACCGAATGATACCGATTCAAGTGACGTCGCACGCGCTGCGGTGCATCGATAAAGCCGGCGGCTTGGATAATTACGTGTTGAACACGCGCGCGGAGAAGATGGTGAGCGCGAAAGGGTTGGAATTGAAAGAGAAGATGATGCGAGCATTGCTCAAAGTAGAGGTGGACGACGGTGGTGTTGGGGAAGACCCGAGAAACGATTCATTTCCGCCGCCGCCGCAAACGTGAACGAAAAGACAGACAGAGAGAGTGTGTGTAGCTACCGTAGAGAGCTTAGACGACGACTATTGTACTTTTTTCTTGTACCACATACGCGCGCGCGTAGTTTTTTTTTCCCTGTCGTAGGTGTATCTTCTTTTTACCAGAGAGAGAGAGAGACCTTTTCGTCATACAATCGCACATCGATACCGTCGCCATGCCACCACCAAAACACTCTTTATCGTCCAAGCGAAAGACGACGACGACGACGACGACGACCTCTTCTTCTTCCATCGACGACGACTTCCCGCCGGTGCCGAAATGTTGCGTCGTCACCGGCGGCATGGGGTTCGTCGGGCGACGATTGGTCGAAATGCTCGTCGAACGAGGCGCTGAAAAAGTCGTCGCGTTTGATATCAGTCCGAAACCAATCGACGCGGATCCGAGAGAAAAACGGATCGTTTGGATGCGAGGAGACTTAACGAAACTGGCGGACGTCAAAAAAGCCGTCAAAGGAGCGGATTGTGTGTGGCACATCGCCGCGCTCGTTGGACCGTACCACGAGAAGGAGATGTACGAACAAGTGAACCATATCGGCACCAAGAACGTGATCGAGGCGATGAAGTTTCACGGGGTCACGAAGTGCGTTATGAGCAGTAGTCCGAGCACGCGATTCGATGGAAACGACATCAACGGTCTGAGAGAGGACGAGTTGGATTTTCCGAAAGTGTTTTTACAAGAATACGCTGAGTCGAAAGCGAGAGGCGAGAAGGCGATGATGAAGGAGAATAACAACAAGGATTTTTTTAGCGTGGCCGTGGCACCGCATCAAGTGTACGGACCGAGAGATTACTTATTCTTGCACAATTTTTTGTTAAACGCAAAACGTTTGAGAATATTCGGTGACGGCGAAAACTTAATCTCGGCGTGCTTCGTTGATAATTATTGCCACGGTTTAATTTTAGGCGAACGAGCGTTGTACCCGAAATCGCCCGCGTTGGGGAAGTTTTACATTTGCACCGATGGTGAACCGATCAAGTTGTGGGACATGATCGATAACGCGTTCGTTCGGCTCGGGTTTAAAAGTTTAAAAAGCAAGTTTCGATTACCTGGATGGGGATTTATGATGCCGTTGGCGAAAGTGTGCGATTTGGTCGGGTACGTTCTCGGTAAAAAATTCAAACTGACGCCATTCTCGGTTCGTATGTTACTCATCAACCGTTATTTCGACATCTCTAACGCAAAACGAGACTTGAAGTACGAGCCTATTTATTCCTACGAGGACGCGTGGGGAATAACCATGGATTGGTTCGAGAAAGAGTGGATGCCTAAACACGCGCCGGACGTTGAAGTTCCGAAGTCGTCAAAGTCGAAAAGAGGCGCAAAGAGACGGTAACAGCGAACAGGACTACCGTGCGCGTTCACATTCGCATTCGCACAATACGTTATGCCTTAGCATTTATATACGCTCGCTTTTAAAACGACTCGCACGAAAAGTAAAAAATCGAAAGGATCTCTTCCGTCGCGTCGCGAAACTCGTCTGTCGTTTTCTCACCTCAAGTTTTTGGATCGTGTTTGTGACGTCAGAGTTCTTCCTCTCGCGAAGAGGGGATAAAATGTTCGCCTCCACGTCCGCGCGCACCACCATCTTCGAGCCTCGCGCGCGCACCAAGACGCTTAAGAACGGAAGAAGAATGTCCACCAGAATCACCAGTTTCATGACGTTACGATCCGAACCAGACGCCCCGGCGCGATCGGTCACCAGCGACGACGTTTCGTCTTGGCCGGAAATAGAAAGACAATTGATCAAAGCGTGTTCGATACACGCCGGCGATTCATCGGTAAACGGACGCATGCAAGCTGCGGGACAACTCGGTCCACACACAACGCACGATGCCGTGAGCGAAATGAGCGTTGTTGAAGTGTTCACGACGGCGTACGAGGGGAGTTTGGATGATTGCAGCACGATTTTGGACGTGCACTATCGTTTGTTGGCGGAAACGCTCATTCAAGGCAACACGGAGTTAGTCGAACACGTGTACGAGAAATTTGCCGCTTTGCCGCCTAGATTACGCAAATCCAGTTTACGGGCCACGGCAGCGTGTGCTGAAGCCGGGTTGTTGCACACGAGAGAGGAATACGAGATGATGAACGCTGTGTTGAGTGACGTCGTGGAGAGCGGAGAAGCGGACGAAGGCGCTTTGCAGGAGTTTGAAAAGAACAACGCGATGTTGAAAGCGATGGACGACATGTTGGAGGCAATGATGAAGAACGTTTCGGATTGGTAAATGAGTTAAACGGGGGGTAGGAGATGTTGTGAAGAATGTTTCGGATTGGTAAATGAGGAAAACGAGAGATTCACATAATAAAGAGAACGCATGCGCGCGAGAGTAAAAAAAAGTAGTAGTACGAGCATTTAATATAAGATAGTGATACCATTATTTGTGTGTTGAATTATTTGTGTATTTGTATACTTAACAACGAAAGCTTTTTGCTAAATGAATCACATTTAAAGGCATTCATAAGAGAAGCTGATATTATTCAGACGCGTTTGTGAAAAGTTCTTAATCGTTTTTACTCAGCTCCGTTCCTGGAGCACCAAAAATGAGCGCATGCCACGCGAACACGATAAACAACATCCCACCAACAACTGCGACCAATCTCTGACTAATTTTCAAGGCCAAAATCTTCCCTCCAATAACTGCTAAACTCGTACAAAACGCGTGCCCGACTATAGCCCCAATCGTGACCCCGTACGGGTCTTTATGCGCGGCTAACGCGATCGTGGTTATCTGCGACCGGTCCCCCCATTCAGCTAAAAACGTCAGCACGAACGCCTCTAAGAAAATAGGCGTGCATATTCTGCTCAAAATCCTCCTCACTTTTCCTTTGGGCGCTTTATCCACGTCGATTTTCTCCGCCACTTCATCCACCTCTTCTTGCATCGATGCACCCGGTTTCGACCTCCACGCGATATAAAACAAACGGCACCCGAAGAATGTGTACAACACAAACGCGCACTTATTCACGACTTTCGGGGAGATGAGCATCGGTGCGATCACTCCTAACGCCGTCGATAAAACCGTCATGATTGCCAACGCGCTCAGAGCTCCGGATAAGACAATCGCACGCGGATGTCGCATCGCCATGATTGCGGCGATGATGAAGGTTTCGTCCCCTAACTCGGCGACTAATATCATCGCTAACGAAGACACGAACGCATCCTGAAAGTCTCCGATGCCGTCGCCGTCCGAATCGATCGCGCCGTCCGAATCGTCCGCGTTCGAGTGGATGCTAAACTTTCGGCTGATGCCTAATGCTCCCGACGAAGACGAGGACGCATCGGAGGACGACGTCGATTGCGCGCGCGCTAATACAGCGCAGCACGACAGCGCGAAGAACGCGACGACGATCGCGACGAGAAAAACGCGACGACGACGGGTTACAGACGACGTCATCGACATCCAGTGGTGGTGGTAAGTTACGTCGATTTTGCGACTCTAAACTTAAAAGGGTGAGAGTCAATTTGTGCGGTTCCGATGATGAGGTCCAAAAGGCAAGTGCATACACACAAAGGAGTCGACGAGACGCGCGGCGAGCGCTCTCTCTCTCTCTCTCTCTCTCTCTCTCTCTCTCGCCAGCACGCAGTCTTCTTCTTTTCTACCGCGCTTCTCTCGCGCCGCACCTCCGAACGATCTCCAAAAAGCCTTTCTTCGTGACTTCTGCGACCATCTCGCGCGACGGGTTCTTCTTCTTCTTCTTCTTCTCATCATCGTCATCATCATCATCATCATCACGACGACTCGGACGACGACTCTGGTTTATATCGACGAGAGCGATCTCTCCCTTCGATTCGCTCAACTCGTACGCGTCTATCATGTTCTCCACGTCCGCCTCGGTCCAGTGGTGGAACCCGAACGCGTCGCACGCGTCTCGAAGGTTTCGGTACGACAATCCAGCGTCATCGTCGTCATCATCGTCTTTGTCGGTCGTCGCATTGCGCCTCGCTTTGCCTTTACCGCTTTGACGGAGGTGCTCGAACGCGGCGTCGATCGCACGCTTCGAAGGAAGTGCTCGTCGTCCGACTCGTCGTCCTCCTCTCCTCGAAGCCTCCTCCTCCTCCTCCTCCTCCTCCTCCTCGTCGTCGTCGCGCTCTTCCATGATACCACAAAAAGTAACTGTCAAGTCTTTCGAAAAAGAGACACGTTTTTCCCCACAAAAAGAGAGAAAAAAGGGGGGTCGAGTTTTCACACGAAAACGCGCTCAAAGCTCTCTTTCTGCACTTGCCGCCGCGTGTTGGTCTCCTTCTTCTTCTTCTTCTCGAGACGACGACGACGACGGCCTCACGCGCGTCCGACCGTCTCGGCACGCGCGAACTCTCGAAAAGAAGAAGAAGAAGAAGAATTAGACGATTCAGACGACGACACAAAAAAGCGCTTTTGTTTTTGTTCGTTCGGTGTCGCATTGTTGTTCCAATTTCAATCAACTGCGTTTAAACGAAGGCGCATAGAGGAGCAGCATGTTCCGCCGGTGGAAAGAGAACGAACCTTCCCGGATGTCGTCTTCGGCATCCGCGTCTTCCTCGCCGCCGAAGAGGGAGTCCCAATCCGCGAGCAGTAACGCCTACGCCGCGTTAGTTTTGGACGCACCAACTGGGAAACCTTCAAAAGCACTCAAAAACTCGGGATTTCCAAGAACCCATTTTAAGTGTCCCGACGGACGATACGCGCTAGGGAAACAGTATTTAGTCGTTCCAGAATCGAATAAAACGTACAGAAAAGAGATAAAAGGGTTCGAGGATTTTATGAATCGTAATGCTCGTCCTGAGAGCGATTCGAACGCGTCTATTCTTTTGGCACATTTTTACGAAGCCACGCACCGGATGACAGCGAAATTGTTGTTGGTCGCAAAAAGGGAGAGCGTGGCTATGTTCGATTACAACGCGCCGAGTAAAGATGGGTGCGTGAAGCTTTTGAGGATTGATCAATTGAACGAACGAAGTAGTAGGAGTAGCTCGAGTTATTTGTATAATCCGAATGGAGGCGGAGGCGGGTCACAGTATTCGAACAGTACTAAAGGCATGAACGGAGTGGACGATGACGAAAGAGAAAAGATTACGTGCATGACTTGGACGGGACAACAGATGAAGGATTGGAAGTTTGCCGAGGTACAGCACGGAAATAACAGACGACCGAATAATACTAATACAAACTCAACAACTTTAATGGGGAAAGATGAATACATTCCGGATATGTTCGTTGGTTTGAGTTCGGGCGCGATTTTAGCGATTAAACTTCGAAAATCATTTTCAGATAAGAGAGCGAACACTACGAGAAGGATGTTACACAAAATGCGATACCAGACGCAAACGAAAGATAACTGTTCGGCGTCGGGAAATGTTCACAGAACGACGTGCGTGAAGGTATCACCGGACGGGAAGATTGTTGTTTCATTACACGAGAGTGGCGACATGTACCTTTACGATAGAAGTTTGATGGGATTTGAGTCCTCGCAACCAAACACGGTGGCGAATTCAGGGAATTTGATGGCAGAGGTAACGCAGTTTGGGCCGATACTGTACCCAGAAGAGCCGAGGTTGGATGTCGCAACGTGTTCGACGGCGACGAATCCTCGTTCTCGATGGCATTTTGGCGCCGCGCCGTTGAAATCGTGCGCGTTTTCTGATTCTGGAAGGAAATTGTGTGTTTGCAGTAGAGATGGTGTTGTGCGTATTATCGATATTACAAGAGCTTGGAAAGAGACCAACGATAATGATAGTAATAATAGCAATAGCATCGGCGAAAACATTTTCACAGTTTCGAGATTTATCGATACCGGGTTCAAGAGTTATTTCGGTGCAATATTCGCCGTGGCATTTAGTCCGTGTGGTAGATTCATCGCGGCTGGTGGCGAAGCTGCTGTTGTGGAAATGTTCGATTGTAAAAGGAGGTGCGTGATTGCGTACGGTGGCGCAGGTCATCAAAGCTGGGTCTCGGATATTTGTTTTGATAAGCACATGGCCATGAACGATAAGAATAATATGAAAGTCACCTCTTCTTCCGCCGAGCAACACAACACTAATGTTAATTATGACGACGACGACGATTCAGACTCAGATACAAACGCTGTCGATGACCTTGAGCCGGGGGCATTGCGCGTTCTTTCCGTCGGTGCGGATTGTCAAATGTGTGTGTGGGATTTTCCTACCGAATCCTTTATCGACGCCGACGACGACGAATACAACGAAGAAGATTGGAAAAATTCAGGTTCAGATGGGGACACTATGATGCACGACTTTGACGATTACAGCGAGCAACATAGACATCAACGTTCGAGTAGCGTCGCTATCGAGGGAAGGAAATCCTTGAATAGTATCTCGCGTGAAATAAATTTTGTCGGCGAAGACGACAGTTCTCCGAAGACGAAGATAAGAGACGACCATAACGGGGCGGATGCGATCGTAGAATCCATGAAACGAAACGAAACAACGAGACTGTTACCTGTCATGGCGCACAAATTTCACGACCGACCAATCACGACTGTGCAAACGAACGAACACGGGATATTAACGTCTTGTGATTCTGGAAAAGTGAAACTTTGGAGCCGACCCACGACCAAGGAGCGTTACCTCACATTTGTCGATGAAAATGAGGAAGAAGAGAACTGAAATAAAACCTGAAAGATTATCAATAGTAGTAGAAGTACGTAGCAGTAGTAGTACGTAGTAGTAGTAGTTTGCATCTATACAATTTCTAAATACATAAGTTATCAATCATAGTTTACTTACCCGCCGCTGGAAATGTGTAAGTCCACCTGCAACACTCTCTTGACCTCTTCGTAAGTCACGAAAGCGATGGCGATACTCGGCATGACTTTAATGTAATTCGCACTTAGTCCATGGAAGAAGGCCCCCAAGCCCTCGTATTTAGCAATCTTCCCAAAACAATCCATCATCCCGCTATATTTCGCCTTCTCCATCGTCTTACTTGCACTTCCTTGCCACCCGGCGACTTGCAAACGTCGTCTGACAACGTCGAAAGGATACGCCACCGTTTGTCCAACCGCGCCGGCAAAGCCCCCGCACGTTAACGATTGCACCACCGTTAACTCTTTGCTCGATTTCAACTCTAACTTTGCCGCTAACATGTCCTTCAACGTCTCGTACACGGCGAAATTCAGACCCACATACGGAATCACCCCAATCACGCTCGGCAACAAACCTTTGTACAAACTCCCGATGCCTTCGTGTTGTATAATCTTTCTCGTCGCATCCATCATACCCCTGTATTGATGCACAGTCCCAGCTTGCACTGTCAACCTTCCTCGTACCATATCCAACGGATAAACCGACGTCATTGCGATAATACCGGCTCCGGCACCACCAGCTAACCGATTGAACACGTTCATCTCGCACTCTGGGTCTATAGTTCTTCGAAACTGAAATATCGCATCCGTTATGCGTTCGTAACAGAAAAACTTGACCGCCGAATTCGGGATTATTCGAATGCAGTTCGCGCCGTTCCCGATAAAGAATCCTCTGAGCCCATCTTTCTGTAAAATCGTGTTTAATCCTCTGTACACCGTCGCGTACTCCGTCGCCGTGCGCCCGTGGACTTGCTGTAAAATCTTCAATCGTTCTAAAGGCGCAACCGCAGTTCGCGAGACCCCACCGGCGATCCCACCGGCAAATAAAGATTTTGCGATCGACGTCCACGTGTGCACTCGCGGTTCGTTTTTTGTCGCGGTCGTTTTCTCCCGCACGGAATGTGCGGTGAAGAAAACGTGGTAACACTCCGTCTCTCTCATCAAAGCCGCATTTCTATATCCAATCGAAAAGATTTTTTCGTCGTCCGTCCTCTCTCTCCCCGCGTTCGACGTGGACGTTAAAAAAGATGACCTGATTCGGGACACCGTTTCGCTCGTGCGCGTGTGCATCGCCGTATCGTCTTCTGCTGCCGTCCCGAGGTGACCCTCCTTTTCTCTTCTTCTTACGCCACGTCTACTTCTGCTTCTGCTTCTGCTGTGTTTCAAAAGAGTCCTCCCCAAAAAACTTTCCCGCTCTTCTTCTTCTTCAAAATAATATTTAGGGTATTAAATGAGGTCTCTTTTGGGAAAGGAAAGTCCTCCTTTTACATTTCGAGACCCACCTCACACACAAAGAAGAATACGCGTCACGGAAGAACCATCATGACGGCCAGAATCACGTATAAAAGACGGTGCGTCGAACTCGACTGTTTTTGTGTAGCGCGAAGCGACCGCGTTTCGGGGAACGCGTGGTTCGCGTAGACGCGGAACAGAGGCGCTCGTGGAATGTTGTCTCTCGCGATTTTTTCGTCGGAAGGGGGCTTTTTTTTGTCGTTCGGGAGAGACGCGCATCTCGCGCAGAGGACACCGCGCGAGGGTGGCAAGGTCTTTTGGGAGCTCGATTTGAACTCGTGCGCGTGTGGTGTGCGCGATGCGCGACTCGATGGGGGCGTGGTGGTCTCGCGTGTCTTCGAAGCACCGCTTTTTCGATTTGTAGCGCTCGTTCACCGCAGGCGCTCTCCTCGTGAGTTTTGATTGCATTGCTTACCATTACTATTCTCTTTCTTGACAACACGAACAGACACTGCTACGCGACCAGATCGAACAAGATCCGCAAGCTCAGACTCCCGGGCGGCAAGTTAGGCATCCAGTACGTGAAGAAAAAGACGAAGGGCCCGCAAACGCCGTCTGGTGACCACGGGAAGATCCATGGTGTCCCCCACTTGAGAACCCAAAAGTACTCGAGAAAACACTTAGCGAAGAACAAGAAGACGGTGAACAGAGCCTACGGCGGGGTTTTGTCGGGCGGTGCTGTTAGAGAAAGAATCGTTCGCGCGTTTCTGGTCGAGGAGCAAAAGATTGTGAAGAAGGTGTTGAAGTTGCAAGCGAACAAGTAATTTGTTTGCGACAAACCAGGGAGAGAGAGAGAAAGAAAAGACGATAGACCTTTGTAATAGCAATATATAAACCTTTAGACAATACCGGTTGGTACCTCACACGGTACGCATGTTAAAATACAATGCATTCCGTGCTCGTGTTTCTTGATGTTATGTGTGCCAAAGGATATCTATGTATATAATACAAAACAACCTTATTTTTTCTCTTGCGCGGCTAATGCTTTTTTTTACCTCCTCCTCTGTTGATCGGCGTTTCGGAAACCTCTACTCCTGCTCCTTCCCGCTGCCAACGCTGGACTCACCCTTGGCGACGTCGTTGCTGACGTCTCGAGAACGTCGCGACATACAGGACAACTGTTCTTCGTTTTAAACCACTCGTCCACACACTCGCTATGAAAAACGTGCCCGCATCTCTTCAACTCGCACATCTCCTGCCCATACTTCATCTCGTCCAAACACACCGCGCACTGCGTGCCGTTCTCATCTCCTCCTCTGGATTTTCTCTTCTTTTTCGTCTTTCCCTCCTCATCTGTCTCTCTGTTTTCACTCAGCGTAAACCTTTTTAACATTTCTTTTTTGGCGTTCTCGCTCAACGGCGCCTCGAACCGCCGGTCGTCCAAATCAAAAAAGTTTACGTTCCCATCTCCATTCATCGCTCTCATTATCATATCACCAATCATCTGATCGAATGTCGGCATTCGTCTCCTATTCTCTCGACGTTGTTCGTACTCAGTCCACACTGGTCCTTCCGAAAATAAACCAAACTCAGCTATAGTGTCTCGAAACGGTACCAGCTCTAAAAAATTGCTCTCAGCGCACGCAGGACACAAAGGAGGCAAATACTCCTCGTCCAACGTCGACGCGCACGTGAACCGTTGGCATTGATGGCACCAAATTCGAAACGTTATCTCTCTACCCGTGTTGGGTTCGCGTTGGACGGCGTAGGGATTCTCCACGCGCAAAGAAGAGTTATTCGTATCGTCGTTGACGTGCGCGACGGGGGACACGGGAAGAACAGCATCGGCTTGGCGTCTGGAAGGCATGGTGGCGCTTTGTGCCGAGTCTCCTCGAGGTGCCTGCTTCGGGAGTCTCTTTCTCTCTCTCTCTCTGCCGTGCTCGCTCCGTTCCTCTTTCACTCGCTTCAGACGTGCGCGAGCGTGTGACGTCTGATGCGGTCCTTTCCCGTGCGTCCAATTTTTGACTTTTTCCAAAAAGTTTTAAGTCTTCTTTTCTCGAGACTGACGAAACAAAGCGGGTAAAAGAGATGCGCGATAATAAGAGATGCGCGATAATACGGTGCGTGCGCGTGTGCATAAGTAAGAGCTAAAATGAGCATTGCTTTTTATATTGAACTTTCTACTCTCTTCTCTCCCTCTCTCCATTCTCTTCTCTCTCCCCTCCTCTCTCTTTCTCTAATTTCCTCCGAAGACTAGCGCAAATCTTCGCTCCCTCTCCTTCTGACTTTTTGGCTATAAATATACAATGAATACTCGTTTTTTCCTTAATCCGTGCCTTCGACGGTGGATTCAACTCTCAACAGCACAAAACCAAGCGCCAAACCGATGAGAGTGCAACCAAACACGGTGGTAGCAGCGTCGCCGATTTCCGCGGCGGCGTCGGCGATTTGGGAGATTTCCATGGGGGACAACGCGGCCGTGGCGATGGATTTGCGGGATTTTTGTTGGATAACGTTTCTTTTGCTGCGTAAACGGGAAGGTAAAACGGAGAAGTATTGGTGAGCTACTGCAAATAACGAATGGTTGTATTCGAACGCGTTCGAAAATCAGATTCGTTCGATACGCGGGTCTGATTTCGAGCGGACGCTTCTTGAATCACCCAAAAGATCTTTCATTCCCAAGTGCGTTTGCGCACACATACGCGCGCGCACGGACGATACCAGATGCACAAAAACGCCGAAGAACGTACCAGACAACCGGGGTGGACACGACGGACTTGGAGAACGACGCGACCTTGGAGGATCTGTTGATGTTCGAAACGGAATAAAAGGGAAGCAAGGGGTGAGTACACCGTTCAGAAAACGCGATATCGGACGATCGGAAATCTGGGATTGATTATCCAAAACGACGGAAGCGAGACAGCGCGAGACATCGGTACGGCTCAGAAAAAAACGTTAAACGCGCAATATTCGCACGCTTCTGGGCGCGCAGACCTTCGAAGCATCCGCCGAACGCGCTCGCGCGCTCCCTCGCGCGTCGCGCCCCCTTCTCCCCAGCGCTCGCGCGCGAATATTGTCCCTCGTAACCAAAGAGCGCGTAAAAAAACAAAGCATTTCGGAAATCTCGCGAAAACTATGCGAACGTACCGTCTGGTCGAAGACACCGTCGGCTTGACCGACGCGACGACAGTGCTCGCGGTTAAAGTGAGTGCCATTTTTGTGCTGCGAACTTCGCGATATATACAACGATAACAAAGTGAGATAACTTTTAGTTGTGACGGGAAAAAAGCTCTTACATTTTCTCCCTTCTTCGAATCGCCCATTTAGGGTTTAAGGAGCGCAGAGAGAATTTCCTTCTTTGAGTTCTCTTGAAAAACGCAAAACAAAACGAGTTGGCACGTTTCCGACGAGGTAACGGGGAAGTGAGTGAGTGCGTGAGAGAGAGAGAGAGAGAGAGAAAGAGGTGGTCGTCTTCTCAAAGACTGTCGAGAAAAAGATAGAGTTTTGCCACTCTGCCGCGTCGTCGTCGTCGTCGTCGTCGTCGTCGTCGTCGAATTCTTCTGCTTTGCTCTTGTCTTTCCGAAGAAAATGTTGAACGGACATCACAATCACTTGAACGGATCATCTTCGGATGCGTCGCATCGTCTCCGACGAGAAGCGAAGAGAGCGCTGAAGAAAACCGGTTTCACCAGTCGACAGGTTTTGCTCGTCTTAGGCGGCGTGGTGACCGTGATGCAAATGATTTTCGCCGCGAAATGGCTGACGAGTTCGTCTGTAGACGACGACGACGATTTTGACGATGCGACGTTGGATTACTCGGCGTTGGATGTGGAGGAGGATGCATCTGCGAGTAAATTAGTACCGACGACGATATACGGTAAAGATGATGATGGAAAAAGTAAATCGGGTCCGTATAAGGGATTACACGTGCACGATACGTCGGACAATTATAAGAATCGAGGCGCGCACGGCGAAGAGACGGCGTTGGACTTTTGGGAGAAACATTTCAAGTTGAAACAGTCGGTAGATTGGAACGATTTCGCGGTGATATTATTGATGGAACACGCGAATGACGTGAAGAATTTAACTGCGGCTTTAGCGCCGGCTATTAGTGGACATTTTGATGCCAACAACGATGGATTCGTTTCGAGGAAGGAGTACAACGTCTTTTTGCGAAAGTTCGGCGTGCAAGGCATGCAAGAGAGCTTACAGTTCGCAGTGGACGCGTCCTTGGATAATTTTTGGCGACGCGATCCATTGGACAGACGGAAAGCGCACCCGATTGGTTGCGCGATGTATTTAGATGGGCAGCACACAAACCATGTGGAGTTGGAGGCGAGTTCGGATTTTCATTTCAACGGCGCAAAGCCGTTTGCGATTGAGGCGTGGTTAAAACCACACGCGAGGCCAAGAAATACGGACGCGGAGGCGTTGAAAGCGTATAGATTTGGAGGAGTGGTGTTTTCAAAGTATAATCGGGCGAGAAGAGGACAATATTTTGTTCAATTGGAACCGGATGGACACGTATTTTTTCATCGTGAAGTGGCGCCGTGGGGATTGAGGTCGACGATGACGATTCCCGCCGGATATTACACGCACGTCGCTGTCACTTACGGAGCTGGGCGATCAAAAATTTACATCAACGGTACTTTACGTGGATCTCAAAGAGAAGGCGCGCAAGCGCACGACCCCGCGACCAGCGTTTTAATCGGCGCTATTCACGATCAGGATAAACCTGCGAGCGGTTTTAATGGCGAAATTGACGAGTTGCGTGTCTGGAACGTCGATCGAACGCAAACAGAAATTGAGCAAAACATGGGGAAAACTATGACGGGATTAGAATACGGGTTGTTGGGGTATTGGCCATTTGACGAGTGTTCGGGTTGGCGCGCGAGAGATAAAATGGGTAAGCATGACGCTCAACTAAACGGCGGTCGATGGGTACGAACTTCAATCAACGTTAAACACAACGAGAAGATTGTGCACTGCGCGGTGCCAGGAAAATGTTCCATCGACGAAGAAGAGCCTAGAGTGACGGGTGCTAATTACATCGATAGTGAGCAACTGAGAGCGGACTACTGGAAACGCGCGATTCGCGTTATGGAGACACAGAATCGCGTGAATAAAAAGGTCATCAAAGAGCTCTTGATGACCATGGACACGTTGACTAATCGAGTGCGATGGTTGGAAAAGCAAGACCGTGTACGTAAATCTCAACTAAAAGAATTAAAGTGGCGGCATGGGAACGTCACGGAGGCGATTGGGTTGATGCGTGGGAACTTCACTAAAGCAGGGTTTGGATTCGACGGTAAAGACCCGTTGGATTTGTTGAACGATTTAGAAGTCGGTTTGAAAAGGAAACATTTTCGCATGGGATTAGGAGACGGCGAAGACGAAGACGAAGAAGATGAAGACGCTTTTTTGAACCGAAATAGTATGGAAGACGATGAAAATAGTAATAGCAACGAAGAGGGCGACGAGGAAACGGTGTTGAATAGGGTCAAAGCGAGGCGAGAGAAAGCGCGATTAGAAAACTTAAAACGTCTCGGTGGCGACAAAGACGAAGAAAAAGAGGGCGCGGATAACAATAAATCCGAGTTACACTTCCCTGAGAAGCAAAAAGACGACAAAGAAGACGACATTGACAGGATTGGTGGAGGTGGTGTTCTAGCCTCGGGCGGTTCTGACGATTTAACCAACGCCAAACGTGGTGAGAAAGGGGATATCATCTCCACCGATGACGCCGACGACGACGAGAAAGACGCAAAGAAGACGAAAGAAGACTCGGCGACTTTACAGGAGCGATTAGCGGCTAATTTCGTCCAGCACGATGAATCGTGATTTTATTAAATACTACTCAAACGTTAACCTAAACTACATCAATTTCTCTCACGTTGCTCGGCAATTTCCCTTTTGCGCCTTTTAAAATCGTCCGCGACATCGCACCGATATCCATCTTTGCCTTTTGTCTCTCTCCTCCAGTACTCCACAACTCGTAATCTTTCCCAATCGTCTCTAAAAACCACGGAAGTGTCGCCCCCAACACAAAACTCGCAATCTCATTCAACCTCGGTCCTATCTTTGCAAATACGCCTTCCGTAAACGTCCCGCTAAACTCCAACTGACTCTCTATGTGTTCCTTTCCATCCGACGACTTTGACGCCATCACGCTATTCACGACTCGTACCGCACCAACGCTCTTGTTCATTGCGTCTACGATTTTGCTATTCTTCCCGCTCACATCGATCATCTCCGTTCGCTCTAAAGTTTGTTTCACTCCAGTTTCCGTCTCTTCGATTTTCACTCGTCCTTTCGCTTCGATTTCTAAGAAGAGAAATTTCTGCGCACCCGTCGACACTTCGAAAGAATTATCCGACATCATCTCGACTTTATCTTCGTCGATAACGTTATACTGGTTCGCGGGCAATTTGCAGTACACCGCCGGGCTTTTCTCTTCGTCCAAAGCATCATCTTCCACGTTCACGTCGACTTGAAACCGTCGCACGACGCGTAAAGTCGTCGACCGCGCGTTCGTTTCGACGACGTCCGGGACGATGTTCTCCAATTCTGACATCCTCTTCATTTCATCGTCGTCGTCATCATCACCCGGGACAGAATGAGTGCGGCGAAAGTAATCGTCGGCGTTTTTTTTGCGTTCTCGTCGTCGTCGTTTCGTCGACAAAAAAGAAGAGGAGAGAGGTCGCGCGCTCGTCGTCGCTTTCGTCGACGGATGATGATGATGATGATGATGATGACGATGCGCCATCATCATTTTCGCGCGCGTTTATGATGGTGTTTGCGTCAAAAAGTGTCGCCTTTTTTTCTCTGCGTCATAAAAAATGCCGCACGACACGATGCCGCCTTCGAACGAGGACGGAAGACCACGACGAGCAGCAGCAGCAGCAGCAGCGCCCGAAGAAGACCACGACGGCGAGGAGGAGCAAAAACACTTTCACGCGCGAAACAAAACGATCGATTTAAAGCGCGACGACGCGTACGTGTGCGTGAGAATCGCGATGGAAAAGAGAGACGACAAAAAATCGGGTACCAACAACAACGACCAAAAGAGAAAAAATAACGATGGCGTCGATGATGATGCGACGTCGTCGAAAAAAAAAGCGTCGTCGTCTGCGCTGCCGAGGATAACGGAAACGTCGTTTTTAGAAATCGTAGAAAACGCGCTGTTAATCATGAGAGGCTCGGTTGGCGGACGAATAGAGAAACATTTGGTACATTTTGAGACGGAATTGATGTTTGCTTCGAAAAAAAGCGCCTTCGGCGCGATGCGAGTGAAAAGAAAAGATGTGGATACTTTAGTTTCCGCGGTGAGAGGGTACGATGCGTTATATAAACAATCCGAGAATAACGACGACATTGGTTTGATGGTACGAGTTGTGCACGTGGCGAATTCGTTGTTAGATGTGGTCGGTCTCGATCGCGAGCGCGACGCGGTCGAAACGCTGTTGTACGGCGGTAAAGCACTCCCAAAGACGACGAAGAAAAAGAATACGCTTACTAGTACGTAGTTTAGGAACACATGTTAGAAACATAGAATACTACGAGCATGGAAAAAAGACCTCTTCTGTAACTACCTGCGATATAACTGGTAGTACTATATACAACTATAACTATAACTATGAACTGGCCATTTATACCGTCCCGTTTATCGCGTCCTCTTTCAACACGCCGATGTAAGGCAAGCACCTGTATTTTCCTTTATAATCCAGTCCATACCCGACGACGAATTCATCTTCGCACTCTAGACCGACGTATGTCTTTTCCAACATCTTTTCCAGTTTCTCCGCGTGCTCTTTTTTCCTTCTCGCCTTCTTATTCAACAGCGTCGCGCAGTGCACCTCTTCAGCTCCAGCACTTTTCAGCTTCTCGCACAGCGCGACGAGCGTCCCTCCGGTGTCTACGATGTCTTCTATGACGACCACTTTTTTCCCTCGCACGTCCACGCCTTTCACGTGCACTTCCGTCACGACGTCGCTCGCCACCGTCGCGTCGTCCGCGTACGACGTCGCAAAGCACGACCCGACTTCCAATCCCCCTCCTCTCGTGAACGTGCGCACGCAGTGCAATAAATGTGTTGCAAAAAACATCGCCCCCGTCATGCACGGAAGAAACGCGACGTTTTCGTACTCGGACCCGCGAAACTCCAGGTCCATCTGTTCCGCGACTCTGCGCGTCGCATCGTCGATCGCGCGAGAATCGTACATCACGCGAGACACGTCGATGTCGTCGATGTCGAAGTCGTCCATGTTATTATGGTGTTGTTGTGTGTGTGTTTTACTCGTAAGGCATAAATAAAAGGGAAAAATTTTGAGGGATTTTTTGACGATTGATTGAGGGAATTAAATATAGTACTAAAAATACATAGTATGTACCTATACGTATACCTAAGTAAACTCACTTTAAAGTCGTAGACACCCAAGATACAAGATACCAACCAAGATACCCAAAGATATACAGCTGATTATTCGCTGTCAGAATACCCAGAATACCTCAGAGACTCGCACGTTTTAATAGCGTCTCTACTCAACATACCTCTCACGCAAAACCTCCTTATTTTTCACCTTTTTTTTTCGGGACTCTTTTATTAAGGTAAAAATGTGCTTTTAGGTACAGTAGGACTCTCTCAGATATAAAAATGAATATAAAAAAAATGGTCGACGAAAAATAATTTGCAAAATCGAAAAAAAAAAATCGCTCTTTTTTTTTCGTCAACAACAACACCGGAGTTTTTTTTCCTCCTCTTTTTTTTCCCTCATAAAAATCATCAACAAAAGACGACGACGACTTTGAGACGACGGAGAAAGAATAATCGCGAGAAAAAGAGACTTTGAGGTTGGGGAAAAGATCTCTGCGACGACGACGACCATCGAGGAGACGACACCACCACCGAAGAAAATCGTCGTCGTCGGAGGAGGAGGAGGAGGAGGAGGAGTCATCATGAGCGGCTCGAACGCGACGGATGGGACGAACGCGAAGAATGTCCTCGCGAAAAAAGCAACGGAAAAAGTGAAAGAGTTTATATCGACCGCGCAAGCGAAGCGGGAACAGATGGAACGAACGGCGACCGGGAACAACAACTCTTCGGGGAAACATTCGCTGGCGTATAAGTGCGTTCGACTGAGAGATCTGGTGAGAGCGGTGAGAAACGCGAAGACGCACGCGGAAGAGAGAAGCATCGTGGCGAAAGAATCGGCCGCAATCCGAGACGCGTTCGCGGACGCGAGACTTTCGGGACCGTTCAGACATCGAAACGTGGCGAAGTTATTGTTCATGCACATGCTCGGATACCCGACGCATTTTGGCCAAATGGAATGCGTGCAATTGACAGCCATGCCGGATTTCGCGAACAAACGATTGGGGTATTTAGGATTGATGGTGTTGATGGACGAGCGCTCGGAGGTTACGATGTTGACGACGAATAGCGTGAAGAGCGATTTGTTGAGTAAGAACGTCTACGTCATCGGGTTAGGTCTGTGCGCGTTGGGGAACATTTGTACCAGTGAGATGGCTCGAGATGTCAACGAAGAGGTGAGACGTTTGATGGTGTCGAAGAGTAGTTACGTGAGGAAGAAAGCGGCGTTGTGCGCGATTCGAGTGGTGAAGAAAGTACCCGAGTTGGCGGAGAGTTTTTTAGAGCCATGTGAGAGGCTGTTGAACGATAGACATCACGGAGTATTGTTGGCTGCAGTGACGTTAGCGTATAGATTGTGCGAAGGGCCGTCAGACGTGTTTGAGGATACCGAGGACGTGAGGAAAGCGGACGTGATTGATGGCGAGTTTGACGAAGACGCCGCGGATCGAGCGATCGTGCGATTGAGAAAGAAGGTTGGATCGCTATGTAAAGTTCTGAAATCGTTGAATTCGCAGCAAACGAAAAAAAAGAGTGGGTCTTCAAATAACGGGAATAATCAACAAAACGAACACGACGTTGGAGGCCACTCAGATCCGTTTTTACAAGTGCACATTTTAAAACTGTTGAAAGTATTAGGTCGAGGCGATAGCGAGGCGTCGGACGAAATGTCCGACACCTTAGCGCACGTGGCTTCAAACACAGAATTTTCGAGCAAAAATGTAGCCGGTGCTTCTATTTTGTTGGAATGCGTCGAGTGCATCGTAGAAACGGAATCGGTTGGTGGGTTGCGAATATTAGCCGTAAACATTCTCGGTAAATTTTTAGCGAGTAAAGAAAACAACGCAAAGTACGTCGCGTTGACTACGTTATCGTCCTTTGTTAAGATTGATCAAGGCGCAGTTCAGAGACATCGAAAAACTATAGTCGAGTGCGTGCAGGACTCCGACGTGAGCATCCGGAAATCGGCGTTAAATTTAGTGTATAATTTAGTCAACGCGAGCAACGTCCGAACTTTAGTTCCAGAACTGTTAGAGTACCTCAAAGTTGCAGACAAAGACTTCAAACGCGATTTAACGAAACGCATTTTAGTCTTAATTGGAGAAAACGCCCCAGATAATCGATGGCGATGTGAAATGACGGTGGAAACGTTTCGTCAAGCGGGGGAATACGTGGACGATCTGGACCAAAGAACCTTTTGTGGCGTCGTATCGCGAGGCGACGAAAAATTGCAAGCCTTGATTGGTCGATGCATGTTCAAGGCGTGTGTAGATTTAGGCGAAAACGCATCGCAACAGTTAAAAGCAATGGCGTGCTGGTTGTGTGGCGAATTTGCGGATTGTATAGCACACGTGCCAACGTTAGAAAACGAGGAAAAGAATGCGGTTACGATTCAAGATATCGTCGCGTTGTTGAGAGTGTTTTTAATTGACGCAAACGAAAGTGAAATCACGAAACAGTACGCGTTGACGGCAATGACGAAAGTGACGGCGAGAGATCAATCTCAAGCCGCGCAAGCGATTGAAGTGATGAAACCTTTGCAAACGTCGGTCAATTTGGAATTACAAGCAAGAGCGTGCGAGTATTCTCACATCGTTGAAGCCGGTTCGGAGGTGTTGACGACGGCAATGGAACGCGTGCCGCCACCAGAAGCGCCGAAATTTGTCGAGCTGGGGAAGAAGAAACAACGAAAATCGTTAGGAAGTTCTTCTTCTCGAAAGTTGAATGATGAGAACAAGAGTGAAAGCGCGGCGCTTGGGGATTTACTCGATTTTGGTGGTGAGGTCGAAGCAACGCAAAGTAGCACTGCTTCTACTTCCGCTACCGCTACCGCAGCCGCAGCCTCGCCGCCACCGGTGGCAGCTGCGACGAACGTGTTGGAAGATCTATTCTCTGATATTGCGCCCGCGCCTGTGCCTGCACCTGTTGTTCCTTCTTCTCCTTCGTTCCCCGTGGTAGAACAAGAAGTATCGAAGAAAACGGAGATTCATCACTCGCCACAAGTCTCTTTAGAAGATTTGTTAGGAGGCGATGTTTCAATTTCCTCCGCGCCGGCTTCTGCTTCGAAACCAGCAGTGTCGAGTAGTGCCGATCCACTCGCAGATTTATTTACCAATGTTTCTACGACTCCTGCTCAATCAAATTCGAACAATGTATCTATGGATGCACCGGCGGCTACACCTACGTCTGCAACTGGTTTACTCGATGCGTTTGACGCGGTAACTCCAGCTAGAGCAGCTCCGGTGAATACCACCACAAAAACTTCCGCGTTGCCTTTGGACGATATGTTTAGCGGTCTTAGTGTGGATGCAGTACCTGTTGCTTCGCCACCTCCAGCCGCTCTTGCCTCTGATCCTGATCCTCCAGCACCGATGCAACAGACGACTTGTACGTTCACTGCTCATACCTCGCCACCTTTGACAATCATTTTTGAATGTAACAAAGACTCCGACGACGCCAAGAAAACGATCATTCTGGCAAAAGTGACATCTACGAGTCCCATTTCCAGTGTCACGTTACAATCTGCCGTGCCTAAGTCTATGTCGGTTGTTTTAGAGCACGCTTCTGGGAGTGCACTACACGGTAGCGGCGAAAAAGAAGTACTCACACAAATCATGCGCATCGAGAACTCTATGCACGGCGAAAAGTCGTTGGCGATGAAATTGCGCATTTCTTACGTGGACGACGCGTCTGGAGCAGAAAAGGTTGAAATGGCCACCATAGCCGGTTTTCCGCCTAAATTTTAATCATAGTCTAGCGTAATTATACATACGGTATGGTACCATTGGTACCTGGTACCATACCATTACTGTACATACATATACATGATACAAATACATAATCGATTGCTATTCTAAATCTATGTCTACTTTTCGTTCGCGAAATCTGCGACGCGATTTGCGCTCTCAAACACGGTGAATTCGCGCAGATCAATAAGTGCTTTTACATCGCCGTCTTCGCTAAATACCACACCAATTTCACACTCGGCTTGTTTGAACCTATTCAGGTTCGTCTCCATGGTCTCTTCGGCGGATAAAGTGCACCCGATCGGTTCCATGATATCTTTTGCTTTCATCTCGACATCAAAGTACCCGTCTTTGTTACCGTCGATGGCATTCGCGAGTTTGACAACGGAGATAACACCGATTGGGTGTTTGTAAACAGAGCGTTCCTCAATGAATTGATCGTACACGATAGCGTGCGAAGTCGTCGCCAGCGATCCAAAATGTCTCTCTTCCATCATTCTTTTCGAGACGTCTTTCAGTTTCGCATCTTTGGATACTTTCGCGCACGTTTTCGAAACGTCGAGCAACGCGACGCTTTCGTGTAAAAATTTCGCATGGGCAGAAGCACTTGATGGCGTCGTTCCCGTTTGTTCATAGCCAACTCGCGCAAAACTGTCGTAAATAGTCGCCGATGATGATTTTTTGCCATCCTCGGATTCGTCGAACGACGTGTTCGCGAACCCGTCGCCCGAACCCATGGAAGTTTCTTCAAAAATCAAACCGGCACTTTGTTGCGTGTCAAACCATGCGTCGGCGGATTTCACCGCCCAACTCGCCACGCCAACCGTTCCCATCAGCGGTAAAATTATTTTCGCGTTCCCAGTCAACTCAAACAACAACAAAATCGCAGTCAAGGGCACACGACACACAGATGCTAACACGCCAGCCATTCCGACCAGCGAGTAGGCCTGCGGTGGAGCGACTTGAATCAAGTTGGACATCGTGTCCATGTGCGCGAGAAAACCCCCGTACGAAGCGCCTAAAGCGGCACCCATAAACAATGATGGCGCATAGACACCACCAACTAAACCGCTCGAACGACATAAACACGTCGCTAGCAGTTTTGCCGCGACTAATTGCACCAGTAACTCCGGTTTGTAAATTTGTAACACATCCGTCGTTAACAACGCGTTGACGTTATCGAACCCGTTATACGACACTTCCGGATAGAAAATGGAAAAAACACCCAAGGCGAATCCACCTAACGGCGCTTGCGCGTTTCTCGGTACCCCAAACCCACTTTTCTCGTGCGAATCGCTTAAAAAATCAGCTATATTTGTCGAACGATTTGAGACGGCTCGGAAAACAATCGCTGTCGCGCCACACAGTAAACCAAGCGGCAAATACAACGGCAACTCCGCCAGAGTCAACAACTCGAACGGTGGCACGTCGAAACTAGGGGAGTCGCCCAGCAACAAATTTGTCATCGTCCCCGCTAGAACGGCAGCGACGATGACCATTTCCGTTGTCGACGCATTGTTAAACTGCTGCTGCCCAAACGTATACGTTGAATTCTGAGCTAATACGGTCTCGAATCCGAAAAAAAGGCCGGCGATGGGCGCCCCAAAGCCAGCCGACAAACCCGCCGCCGCTCCTGCCGCTAACAACCCAACATCTCCAACGGTATTGCTAATTTTACTTTTCCCGTTTTGTCTATTTCGTTCGTTGCCAAACGCTTTCAACTCGAAAAAACTCGCAACTCGTCCAACGCCGCTACTTACTGCAGCGCCAATCTCTACGCTCGGTCCTTCCGGTCCCAAACTGGCACCGGTGCCTAAAGTCACCACCGCCGCGATTGTTTTCAACACCGTCTTTTTTACATCATCTAAAACCGCACTGGTCGTGTTCTCTTCTTCACTCGCTCGAGTATCGCCTGCATCCCTCGATTGCGTCGAGGAAGCGCCCCCTACACTCTCTTCTCCGAGAAACCCGTCCGCGATGTTCCTCAACTTCGAGACAGCTACTCCCCCTAACGTAGGCACGATGACTTGTAACGAGTGACTTACAAATGACGCGTTGCCAGCGTTTCGGCTCAAAACTTGAAATGTATTCGATAACATTTCCCGGGACGTTTCGCTCGTCGTTTCGGCTGCATCTGGCACCAAGAACGTTTTAAACGTGAAATCAAACACCGAAGAGTGGACGAATCCTTCGGCGACGTTGAAGGCTGAAACGGCTAAACCAGTCCCCAATCCCACGGCAACGGCCACGAGTAACAGCTCTGAGTTGTTCGGGTCTTTCGACGACGTGGAGGAAGAGGACGTCGGCATCTGTGTGGCGCCGTTTTCGAACGACGCGTTCGCGACTTTGACGACCTTTCGTCTCGTCGTAACAACTTGTGGCATCTTCGGACGACGAACAGAAGAGGGACGACGATGATGATTCATCGACATCGACATCGATGACGACGGGAACGCCGAAACGCTTTTGACTGGTGATGACATCATCCACGCCGTCGACGTTTCCACGTGACGCGTGACGCGTGTCTTTTCCAACGAATAATGTGAAGAATGTGTGAACGCGTTTTCAAATTGTTCTGCGCACACACACAAAAAAAGAGAAAATCAAACGCGCGCGCGCGTATGAATACACGACTCACTATGCACTACTATCTGGTGGAACTATTATTACTATCGCTAGTGTTTTACGTACTACTCATGGTCTGGGGACTTCGTTCATCTTCATCCGAGCAACTCGAATCCCGAAACACGTCAACTGGCCTCTCGCGCCGTACATGACGGAATACGCGACGAACACGTATTTCCTGTCGCGAGTCCAATGGACTGTCGGGTAAGCGTATTGCATTGCACCTGGTTTTAGCAACGAGTCGTCCATTTCGGGTTTAATGATTTCGCCCATACCGCCGGGTTCGATTTTCGCGAACGGTTTCCAAGAGTCGATGCCATCTGTGGATTTACTAACAGCGAGGACGAGCGGGTCTCGGGTGCGCGGATGGTGGTTGTATGCGGCGACGAAGAAGGACGTTGAGGAATCGTCTTCGATGTTGTCATCGATGCGAACGGTGTGCATTTTTGAGTTTGGATTTGGTAGAGTTGTTTCTGCAGCTTCAGTCCAGGTTTTGCCGTTATCTTTTGAAAGACTGACGAATGCAACGCCCGCTTTGGTTCGAAAGTGTTGCACCAACACGTTGTTTTTTTCTTTCTTGTTCTTTGTCGTGCTCTTTCTCTCAACAACTGTGTTCTCAATCAACCACGACTCACCTTTAGTCGCTGTTAAATTTCCAAACACTTGCCACGTCAATCCTTGATCTGTGGATCGAATGACCCCGGCGCTCCCTTTCCTCAATAAACTCGCGTCTTTCACTTCACTCTTTATTTGTGGACACGTCTTCCCGGGCTCTCTCCAAAACGGCAAAACCCACGAGCCATCTTCCAACTCCACCAGCGTATTCGCGATTACTTTCGGCATTCCATCTTCGCTTCCGTAGGACAAAACAACCTGTCCGCTCGACCACGTCTTTCCGTTATCGTCGCTCACTTTATACATCACGTCCCCTCCCGGCGAGTGCCGCAACGCGTTCCTCGATTGATCGTAATACCGACACTTTCTCGAACTCACTGTATATAACAGAAACACTCTCTTCCCGCTCACTTTCAACACCGGCGTCCACACTGGGAGTTGGTCATCTTTGGCAATCATTTTAGGCGTAGAAAATGTCAACCCGTCGTCTTTCGATATCGCCCAATATAACGCTTGCCGGATTGAACCTTCGTACTCTGTTGGCGACGCTTGAAACGCTATACGCGCGCGCGCGGAGAGAGACAAGACGGTAAGAAGAAGGCACACGCATACACACACAAAAAAAAAACTCGAGCGCCGCGAACGACGAATTAAAAGAACACGCCGCGTGCGCATACTTCGCGTCCGTAAAACACGCACCGACCGCTATCGACCCGTCCGGCAACACCGTTGGCATGGCCATGTGCATGTACTTAAACTCCGGCTCTGTTGTACCCAACTTTGCGTCACGCGTCTCCGACGGCAGCGCCCGTCCTTTCACCGCCCAGGCGTACTCCATTTTATCGTTCGTCGGCGTGAACGCGTACTTATGCGACGACGCTTTGAACGACGACGACGACGACGCTTTGGTGATGTCGTTTCCAATCGTCGAAGACAACACAGTCCAAAAATCGTCGACGACAATCGCCACGGACGCGAGACCAATCGCCACGGACGCGATGCGTTCGAGTACTACGAACAACAACGAGAAAAAAAATCGTCGAAATCGTCGTCGGTCGTCAACCCCACCGTCAAAAAAGTCGCGCTTCTTTCTTCTTCCTCCTCCCAATACTGCTCCTTTTGGTGGCATCATCACAGTCGTCGTCGTCAATCAAAGTCGCATAATGTCTCCTGAAAGAGATGATGTGGACTTCATCAAAAAGAGAAGAAATCCAATGAAGTTTTACTACTTATATATACAGTAGTACATAGACTGTGTGTGTGAACAGTCAACGATGTCGTGACGCGTGTGTGTGCAGTTATGTGTATGGATATATGTGTGTGTGTGTATAACAGTATTCAAAAGTTACTTATAGGTATGTAAATGAGTGTCGATTTTTACTTTCAGAACTACTATAATGTCTCCTGAAAGAGATGTTTTGTGGACTTCAAAAAGAGAAGACATACTCCTCCAACACAGAGACAGAAAAGTGTCTGCTCTTTGATGATATCCCCTGGAGCTCCTCCCGCCCCAGTCCGACTTCCAGGG